>CAFBLN010000016.1_pt1 | contig 23074 bp, 21 predicted proteins | sample 7268151 | NCBI WGS metagenome assembly CAFBLN01 (sample SAMEA6814035, study PRJEB35770) | uncultured Acidimicrobiaceae bacterium | biome: Freshwater; feature: Freshwater reservoir; material: water | place: Czech Republic | collected 2017-05-23 | depth 30m m
ACCAGAGAAGACGAACTTGGAGACCGGCCGCGTTGTCGCGATCGCCGGTCCCGTTGTCGACGTGGAGTTTCCGCCCCACGCACTACCTGAGATCAACCACGCTGTGGAGATGGACCTCGACCTCGACGGTGAGCTCATCACCGTTACGGCCGAAGTTGCCCAGCAAATCGGTGAAGGTCGCGTCCGCTGCGTCTGCATGAAGCCCACCGACGGTCTCGTCCGCGGTGCCATCGTCCGCAACACCGGCCGAGGCATCTCGGTGCCCGTGGGTGACGCCGTCCTCGGCCACGTCTTCAACGTGCTGGGCCAGCCCCTCGACACCGATGACATCGGACCTATCGAAGAGCGCTGGGACATCCACCGCAATCCGCCGGCCTTCGACCAACTCGAGCCTCGCGCCACCATGTTCGAAACGGGCATCAAGGTCATCGACCTCTTGGAGCCCTACGTACAGGGTGGAAAGATTGGTCTCTTCGGCGGTGCCGGTGTAGGTAAGACCGTTCTGATCATGGAAATGATTAACCGTGTGGCTACGCAGCACGGTGGTGTTTCCGTATTCGCCGGTGTTGGCGAGCGCACCCGTGAAGGTACCGACCTTCTCCTCGAAATGCAGGAGTCGGGCGTTATCGAAAAGGCCGCCCTGGTCTACGGTCAGATGGACGAGCCACCAGGCGTGCGTCTCCGTGTGGCCTTGGCCGCGTTGACGATGGCGGAGTACTTCCGTGACGTCAAGAACCAGGACGTGCTGTTGTTCGTGGACAACATTTTCCGTTTCGTACAGGCCGGTTCCGAAGTATCGACGCTCCTCGGCCGTATGCCGAGTGCCGTGGGTTACCAGCCAACCCTCGCCGACGAGATGGGTGAACTCCAAGAGCGAATCACCTCGACTCGTGGCCGTTCGATTACGTCACTGCAGGCCGTCTACGTTCCTGCGGACGACTACACCGACCCCGCACCGTTCACGACTTTCACCCACTTGGACGCCACGACCGAGTTGAGCCGTCAGATTGCTGCGCTGGGTATCTACCCCGCCGTAGACCCCCTGGCCTCAACCTCGAACATCTTGGCTCCTGAAATCGTTGGTGACCGTCACTACAACGTGGCTCGCCAGACGCAGTCGGTGCTCCAGCGCTACAAGGAACTTCAGGACATCATCGCGATCTTGGGTCTCGACGAACTTTCCGAAGAGGACCGCATCACCGTTTCCCGTGCTCGTAAGATTCAGCGTTTCTTGAGTCAGCCGATGTTCGTGTCGAAGGTCTTCACCGGTCTGGACGGAATCTACGTTCCGATCGAAGAGACTATTGAGTCGTTCGAAGCGCTAATCAAGGGTGACTTGGACCACTGCCCCGAGCAGGCCTTCTTGAACGTCGGTGGCGCCGAAGGCGTACTGGCCAAGACCCACGAGATGCAGAACAGCTAATCATGGCTGGAACGCTCACCGTTGAAGTAGTCACCCCCGAAGTGGCGCTGTGGCGAGGTCCAGCTACGTCGTTGAAGTCTCGTACTTCTGACGGCGAGCTGATGGTCCTGGCGCAGCACACGCCACTCGTGGGCGACGTCGTTCCCGGTGTGTTGGTTGTCGTAGGGCCCGAGGGCACTACTTACATCGCAGTCGATGGTGGGTATCTCCAGGTCTCATCAGACAGTGAAGGCGGAACACGGGCCACCGTGCTGGCCTCCGTCGCTGAAGTTGCCGCTTCCGAAGAGGCCGCGCGCGAAGCGCTGGCTAACTTGGTAGCCGCTGACGAGACACCAACCGACTAGTTTTCACAGAATTTGAAGCCACGAGGTGGCATTGTCAAATCGGTGACGTGACGCTTACACCGGCTAGGTCGTAACGGCGGTATTCCTTCGGGGTGGAATTACTTAGAACCCTCGTCGAGCAGCTTGCGAAGCATTTCTCGCTCATCGGCCATGATGGCCTGAGCCTGCTTGGCGAACTCGGGATCAGTGGCCACTTGGGCTAGGAATTTACGAACGGCCTCGATAATCAAACTGTTCGTACTCGTCTGTCGGACACGGGCGACAAAGTCAATTTCTGTGGCTAAATCAGTGGGTAGACGAATCGCAGTTTGTTTCAGCACGCTCTAATTTTACCTCGCACCTGAGCGTGATAACCACGCAACAGGCTCGCACGAAGTGGCTCGCTTCAAATAAAATTATGTAAAGCGACTGGACTCAGATTCCAGTGGTTACTCGTTTGATTTCAGGGAGTCCATTGATTCGAGTAGTTCCCGCTTCACGGCACGGACTACAAATTCCTCCACCGAGAGACCGCTACGTTCGGCAAAGAGTTTGCTGAGTACGTAGATCTCTTCCGGGAATGTTGCCCGAAGAGTGAAGTCATTAGAGCTCATTACATAACTGTATAACAAGTTATAAATCGAGGGTTAGATAGTTCAATCGGGAGAAAACCGAAGTGTTGCATGCCTATCGTGCCTGGACGTACTCCAACAACTCTTGGCGATCCCGCTCAAGCTCTTCGAATCGAGCCCGCACTACGTCACCAATGGAGATAAGCCCCACCAGGCTGCCTGCTTCAAGAACTGGGAGATGTCGCACGCGCTCGGCCGTCATGAGGCCCATGAGTGTTGCACACGTGGTGTCCAGGGTGCACGTGACAATGTCCCGTGACATCAGCGTGGAGACCTGATCTTGGAGCGCTTCGGCCCCGCGGGCGCCCAGGGCACGAACTACGTCGCGTTCGGAAATCATCCCAACCAGTGGTGGCTCTCCTCCGGTAACCACGAGTGCCCCGATGCCCCGTTCTTTCATCATGCCCACGGCATCGGCAATCGAGCGGCTCTGGTTGATGGTGGCCACCTCGTGGCCTTTGAAGTCGAGTAGTTGAGCAACATTCATAGTGACTCCCCGTTCCGGCGATCGTGTCCGCTATGCGAATCGTACGCCTACCGAGGCTCGCACTTTGTGGAATTTACGTGCAACTCTTCACAAGCTTCCGCCCAACGGAAATACTGAATTTGAAGTCCATCTTTAAGAATGGACATCCTGGGAGCTACGACGGTGTTGGCCTATAGGCCAGAGGTGGAAAAGTCCGCATTCTTGTCGTGGCGGTGAATCGTCTCGACGGTTCGCACTGTGCCCGAGCCGCTCCGAACGACTAGCGAGTGGGTTGTGGCACCAAAGTCGTGGAAGCGAACGCCGCGCAGGAAGTCACCGTCGGTAATGGCGGTCATCGAGAAGAAGCAGTCATCACCAGCAATCAAGTCGCTGTTCGTGAGCACACGATTGAGGTCGTACCCCGCCGCAATGGCGGCAGCACGCTCCTCGGCGTCACGGGGCCAGAGGCGACCCTGGATCTCACCACCGAGTCCCTTGAGGGCGGCGGCGGCAATTACGCCTTCTGGCGTTCCGCCGATACCGAAGAGAATGTCGGCGCCACTTGCGGGCCAGGCCGTGGCGATAGCACCAGCGACGTCGCCATCGGAAATGGAGAGAACTCGAGCACCGGCTTCTCGGACTTCGGCGACAATGTCATCGTGGCGCGGTCGATCCAAGATCACCACACCCAATTCTTGAACACTCTTGCCAAGTCGCTTGGCTAACTCTTTGAGATTGTCCGTAGGGCTGGCGGAAATGTCGACCGCGCCACGTCCGAGAGGACCGACAGCCAACTTTTCCATGTAGACGCAAGGGCCGGGATTGAACATGGCTCCCCGTGCCGCAAGGGCGATAACGGAGATAGCCCCTTGGCGGCCCTTTGCCGTGAGAGTCGTTCCATCAATCGGGTCGACGGCAATATCGGTAGCGATACCGGTTCCGTCGCCAATCTTTTCGCCGTTGTACAGCCAAGGCGCTTCGTCCTTTTCGCCCTCACCAATGACGACAATGCCGTCCATCTGCACGGCATTGAGTGTCTCGCGCATTGCATCGACCGCTACGCCGTCAGCGGCGTTTTTGTCCCCGCGTCCCACAAATCGGGCCGCCGCCAGAGCACCTGCTTCTGTCACTCGAACGAGATCGAGTGCAAGATTGCGGTCAGGTGAGGAATTTCTAAGCATTAAATCACTTTAGTCCAGAGCTGAAGCACTTCTTCTGGGGGTCATTCGGAGTATCGGCGATACAAGGAACGAGACTCCAGTGCCCACGTTGGACGCTCAAAAGTACGTAATGGCTGCCTTATCCCGGGGACTGAATGACGGTAATTCAGCGTTAAATCTAGGGCAATTGGAAGGAATTCTGGCCAATTGAAGAGTTCCCTTGCAAGATCTGACTTCGCGTGTTACGATATAGTCATGAAAAAATTCTCAGTCAAGACTCTTTTGATCGCCCCAGTTCTCACGGGTATGCTGGCGTTTCCGGTGGCGACCACCTCAGCGCTCGCTGCGACGTGCAACTATCAACAGTGCGAAAGCACCGGCGTGACTCCGACGGTACTCGTTCAAAAAGGTGTCGGTCGTGTTCTCTCTCTCGGCGATCGAGGTACCTCTGTCAACTTCCTCCAAAAGCAGTTGAACAAGGTCTTGCACACGCATATCAAAGTCGATGGGGTCTTCGGTCGGGAGACAAAAGCGGCGGTGATTCAGCTTCAAAGGCTGACCGGTGAACTTCGGACTGGTGTAGTTGTCCCGCAGACGTGGTCGGCAGCTCTCGCTGGGAAGTACCGGGTTGCTACACAGGTTTCCGTTCGATTTGGTGACCGTGGTCCACTCGTGAAAGTAGTCCAGCAACTCTTAAATCGCCACGGATACACGACACGCATTGATGGTGTCTTCGGCACTGCCACATGGCGTGCAGTGGTGGCCTTCAAGGCAGAAGTTGGCTTGAGCTCAAACGGTAAGGCGAAGGCAGTCGTGTCAACGCGAGTTTGGAACGCCCTGAATCTGCCACACCCCACTCCCGCTGTCTGAGGTAACTACATCTCGCTTGCCGTGCGTAGTTAGATGAAAGATGCGCCGCAAGGTACCAGCCGTCAACTTCTCTTAGTCGTCGCTACGGCGAGTGCGCTGACTGCGTGCTGGGAGATTACGAGAAGCACGATCACAGTCGAGCTCCGCACCTCCATCGTTGCCGTAGTGTGCCTATCGCTATTGCAGTTTGGTCGGCAGATTATTACGAACCGAGACCACATCAAATCCTCGGCGTTGTTTTTATTTGCTCTTATTGCGGTCTTCATTGTCGTTGTACTTCAGTCAAAGAGTCAACTGTCCGATGAAGGACTTTTTGCCAATTACGCGTCGAATGCTCTTGCTCACGGAGTGAATCCATACGGCAGGCTCCCTGTGGATACGGTGACTGGTACTCAACTTGACCCCAACGGGTGGACGTACCGGATGGACGGCACCCATGTTCAGCAGTTTTCCTATCCAATTCTCGCCCTGGCCGTTTATTTTGTCGCGGGGCTGTTGCCGACCCACCTCCCGCTGGCGGTGCTGGCGAGTCTCGCTGCGCTCGTTGGATCGGCGTACCTCGTTAAGCGCCGATGGGGAAGTATCGCGGCCATCGTTTTCGTGGGCGTCTGGTTTACCCCCATATTTCAACCTTTGGTTGCTTCGGGTAATACTGATTTTCTGTTGATTCCACCACTCATCGCGATTGCGGGTTTGCTTAAAAAGACCAACTCTGCAATCACGCTGCGGTTCAGCCTCCTACTCACCATCGTTATTTGCCTTAAGCAGACCGCATGGTTGATGACACCATTTCTCGTCCTAGCGGCCTCGACAAATACAGAGTCCAAACGAAACATTGACTGGTTGAAGTTCCGCAACATTACATGTCTCACCTTGGCGTTCAGTGCAGTTCTGAATACGGTGGGCGGCCTGTTGTTTGGCTTCCCAACCTACTGGAACGCGGTGATGCAGCCATTTTCGTCGCTGCTGGTTCCCAACGGCGCCGGGTTGGCCGACCTCGTTCGGTCCTACGGAATTGCGAATATTGACTTTCTTACGTTTATTTCCATGGCCAGCTTCGCGGGTTTGTTTCTCTTCGCGACCCGCTTAGACCTCACGGGACGGTTCGTCTGTGCAATGGCGTCCACTCTGCTTCCACTGTTGAGTCACCGTGGTTTTCTTAGCTACGCCATCACTCTGACCCCCGTACTTATCTGCGCTCCCGATCTGCTGCGATTAACGAGTCCGGCGGGAAGCATCAAGCAACTCGCGCAACGGCGCATAACACTGAGGTTCGTCAGCATTCCCGTGACAGTGGTGGTCATCGGTTCGTTGTTCGCCCTGCAGCCACCTTCCGGGCAATTGCAAATCTCCTCGTTGGAATACAACTCTCAATTCGGGAAGTTAATTAGTTTTCAACTTCACGGTATCGGGGTCAGTGATTCCCTTGATGAGTATTCATACTTTGTCGAAGGTCGTAACGGGATTACCGCTCCCTGGGTTAAATCGAAGAACGCGGCAGATGTCGTGACGCTACTCGCCCCAAATCAGTGGGCCGGTACTGATGTCAGTCAGGGATTCAGAGTAATCGCGACCAATCCTCGAACGAAAATGGTCCGAGCAGTGTCCTACGGGGCGTTTCCGATGGTTGCGGTTGATCCAGTCCCCATTTCAGGCGCTCTTCGTCCACGTAATGAGACAACCATCGCCTTTCGGCTGGCCGGTTTATCCGCTCAAAGGGCGAATCTTAAAGTCTCATTGTCTCAGATGGGGCTGCAAGGCTCGGGTGTCCGAACTGGAATCCTACGTATTGACCATGGCGGAATAGGCGAAAACAGTCGCCCGAAAAGAGTTACTCATGATGGGGTCATCCGATTTTCGGTGGAATGCGCCCAGTCGACGCCGGCTCTCCAGGTGGTTCACCTCGAAGTCCGTACCAAAAAGTTACAGCCCTTGCGCATACAAGGACAAGATCTGACTCTGGTATGTCGCTAGGTGCGCATACTCATGAAGTTGGAGTGGCAGATGGTGGCACTAGTTCCGTAGGGTATCCAGATTCGGAGCTCTAGCCGGTATGTTCGGTGAGGTGGTATTCGTTCGTACCAGAATGGCCCCCATCCGATGCTGGACCGTTCCTGTACGGGCTTGCGATCTGGAAGATTTACGTAGATTGATTGTGATTCTAGGGAGGCAGTGCGAAGCTTCTTCATTGCAATAGTTTCGCCAGTGGTGAGATCGCGGACTTCCATGACAGCAGTTTTGGACGATCCAAAAGATACGTTCCACATATATTCCCCAGCGTGGGTGGCCACAAGCAACCTTGACACGAAATATGTACTTTCAGTGAGTATCTGAGAGTGGCGGCACATCGAGTTAGATGACACTGGCGTTGACGAGCCGGGATTTCCCGGGACAGCGATACCGGAAAATTGTTGGCTGTGGAAGTCGACGGTCATCGGCCGGGGGGAAGTGCTCTTGAACAGCCATACATTGTCCTTTGAGTAGAGAAGTTCGGCATGCGCTCTGAGTAGAGCTTCGACGAGAGGTAATTCCGTACTGTAGGGACGGCCGGAGTTTTGGCTCGGTGTAATGAGGAAAAAGTCTCCTTCGGACTCGTATCGAAGGATGGTCGATTCCGACAGGGTTAGTACCACTCGGTGGTCCCATGAAATATGGCCGGACGCCCCAACGGTCGCATGGACGGTGGACCCCTTCGGAATCAATTTTGCAGCGCGATCCAATGACTGCGTCATTGCGGGCGGGTAAGTATTCCTCGAGATGACTGAGTGGAAGCTAGAAAGCCCGAAAATCAAGGAGTTGAGAAGAATCCCAGCCGCCAGAACCCCCGACGTCCACCGCCACTTAACAGAGTGCCGACGATAGAGCCAAATACATATTACGACTGAGCCCGCTATGCCAATAGCTAGCGTTGGCAACATTTGCCATGGACTCGCGAGAAACGATCCCGGCCACTCTGGTTGGGCCGGCCGCCCGACACTCGTCCTCCATGCAAGGCCTGTCGAGCCGAGATTCAAAATGACGACGACCAGTCCTAATGGGACGGCCATTCCCACCGCTCCAAAAGTGGCGATTAATCCACTAAAACTCGGAAAACTCCTCAGCCAGTAATCGATTGCACGAAATGGACTGTGCAACACGGACTTGGCGACATCGAACGCGCTGCCAGCGGTCTTCCCACCAAGATGTCCGTAGTGGATCCCGAAGTTAGACCCAACAGGCGAAATGTACCATTGCGCCAAAAGGGATGAAATAACCATCACGCACAAAACCTTGATTCCTGCGGACCATCGCGTCCGCCGAAACAGCAGAAAACTTATGATTACCGCACAACCGTATGCGGTCGCGAGGTCACCGGAAGCTAAGGCCAAAAGTGAGCCAGCGGCTACGAGCGGTAAGCGACGACGCAGCATGCCGTTAGTCACAATGGACAGGCCCGCAACCATGCCGAACATGTGTAGATGCGGATCATCGGTGACGGCCAATAAAATTAGAGGATTCGTTACGAAAAGTATGGCAATAAATGCACCACACCATTGTGAGTTTTTCTGAGGGAAGTGGCTTTCAAAATACACCTCGGCCGCCCTGATGAGGAAATATTCCGCGATACATAGAAGTAGCGCCTGGACGTACATGATCCACGGAAGCGTGTGGTCGAAGAGATACAAAATTGCAGTGGGGTAGATTGTGAAATCTACGTGATCGGCCAGATGCGACCAATTAAAGATGAGGTAGTGTGGCGCTAAGTCACCGTGTGTAATTTGGCGTATAGCAAATACTCTGTTGGCAAAGTCAACATGCGAAGACCAATTCTCTTCTCGCCAGGTAAGTACAACCAGCAGAAAAATAAATTGAGCAAAAACAATCTTTGAGGCAACTCGGTATTTACTGTTTATTGTGGCCAACGTGTTGCTTAGCTGCATGCTGATTAGCGTGCAATAGGGAACAGGCTTACGGTAGTCGTGTTTTTACCATGCTTGAGTCCGAACCACTCGGAGTCATTCTGTTCGAAAAGTAATAAGAACACTCCTTTCCCATTAACCAATGGCTGAGTGACCGCACTCTTTGGGCCGACAGTAATTAAGAAGTCACCTGATGAATTTTTCAAGTGACCAATAATTCCAGAGTCCCCACATGCCAAGAGATCTACATGCCGAAACTTTTGATCCGTAACCTCAAACTCGAAGAATTGGTTTGCCCGCAAGACGGTACCGAAAATATCAATCGCGACTAGTTGTTTTTCTACTGGGCAAATAAATTTCAGTGATGCTTCCACCGTAGCTAGCAGTGTCAATCTCGTGCAGTTGGTATTAAAAACCATTGTTTGATCCTCTGGCCCGCGACCCCAGATGAGAAACTCATCAGCACTCGCAGAAGACGCACCGGTGATGCGTAGGCCGCTTGGCAGTGCTAAGGGTTCCTGAATAGCCTCAGTGGTGGCGTTGATACATTGAGCCCTTGTGATGCCACGTTTCGCTAAAAGGACACGTGAGCCGCTAACAGCCATGGTGTCGAAGTAAGAGGGCAAAACCTGGAGCTTCGTAATGTCTTTACCCAGGTTGTCCCTGAAGACCAGCAAGCTTGATCTGTCATTACGGTCATTTTCAAGGGTAATGAGCGTGCGAGAGGTATCGATTGCGGCTGCAGCAACGGGTGCCTTCACCCACCAGGCTGGCGTACTGTTTCCGCCGGTCAGTAGGGCAAACAGAACAAAGAATGTAATCAGTAAGCCCGCAAAACTAATTTTTGGGCGAGACCGTAATCCTGACGTAATTGTTTCTAAGTTCATAACGCACACCTTTACTCTGTACGAGGTTCAGTCTAGTTTTCTCCGGCCCGCCTGGAAATTCCTCGTGGTGGCCCGTTCAGGACTACCGGAGTGTCTTGAAAGTAAGAATCTTATTGGCACTCGGCCCGATTGCGTTGGTCGCCCTCAGTGATACCGAGTAGGAGCCACCAGGAGTCAGCCCTTCTACGGTGCATCCGAGTAGCACCGTAGAGCACGTCTTGCCACCTGGAGAGACGGTTGCAACATATCCACTAATCGGAGCGTGTCCGTCGAAGGATTTGTTCCATGCGAATGTCGCAGTGGTCGAGGTTCGAGTTGCAATTCGCAGGCTAACTGGAGATTTCGGAATTGTCTTAATACTGGCATCTAAAAGCATGGTTAAGCGTTCTAGATACTCACTACGCATGTGAGCCCAATCGCGATAGATGAACGTATCGAGAATCACCGGTGGGCAGAGTCCTGTGGATGAAACATTGCAAAACCACGGCATCGGCTCAATCACCTGTACGCCGGAATCGACATCTGCTTGGGCAACTTGATCTCGCGTTGCATCGTTCACCGCATAGAGGGTGCTCCTAAACGGGCGATAACAATCGTACGTGCCCACCTTCTTAGTAAAGGCCTTTGGGTTGTATATCGTCTTCAATTGGTTATGAGCCAGACAGGCAGCCGGCGTAATGGGGTTTCCGCCAATTTTAAATTGTTGGTTTGGAGTATCGTGAAGTGAAATTACGCGAGAGGCGGATCCTAAGGCCCTAGTCAGGATGCCGTTCAGCTCAACCTCCGCGGCGTAGGCATTTGATGGTAAGTCTTGAATTGAACTGGCAAATATAACTACACTCGGGTGTAGTTGTGGAATTTCTTCGAATACTTTGTCATGCCATGTCGTGCAGGCTTCCCGCGCAGCAGCTTGAACAGATGGGCGCGAAGTCAACTGTGCCGCCCCACATGCGGTATGCATCAATGTCACCAGACGAAAACCGCGTAGATTCGCGATATCGATGAAAACGCGTAGCCATTGCTGGGCGTGCGAATCCCCAAAAAGGAGAATCGTGACATCACTCGTTGGATTGGTCCAGACGCACTCACTCATGTCGGGGTTCATAATGGGAACGAAACCGTTACTGAAACATTTCTCTCCTGCGAGCGGCTTAGGGGTGTTGCTCTCAGTTGTCGCGTGTAGAACCTGATCAGCGACACTCGAATTTAGAGCGTACGATACGGAACCCGTCGCCTTGAGTGTCTTCGTAAAGCTCGTGATGTCCTTCTGAATGCTTGCCAATGAAACATAATTTGTGGATGCAGCCCGACTCGAAGTAGTGGCTACCAATCCCAGAAATACAGCACCAAGGACGCCATAGATTAGGCAACGACGTCGCATTGACAAACGGCTCGGGGGCGTTGGGAATCTTGCGGTTTCATACTGCATGGACGCCATCATAAGTGCTCTGAATCAGATTAAATGTTCACTTCGTAGCGTTCTTTTTCAGGTTCGCGGACAGCCGGACTTCCTCGCGACCATAAACCGGACTTCCTCGCGACCATAAATACGTATTAGTGCCATTCAGGGCCGAGTCGGCAATACTTAAGGGGTGACACAACTCCGAATCGCCGCCGCGGGACCGCTGCACGGTGAGGTGACGGCCTTCGGGGCCAAAAATGCCGTACTGAAGCAGATGGCGGCATGTCTGCTGGCCTCCGGTGAGCACACCTTGACCCACGTTCCCAACATCAGCGACGTCGCCACCATGGGGGAATTGCTGGGCTACTTGGGTTGTTCCGTCTCCTTGAACGATAATCACGAGCTAACGATTGTTGTGCCACCGGCGTCGGCGTTGCGTCCGTCGGCTCCCGAGCACCTCTTTAAAGCCATGCGGGCCTCCCTCGTCGTGATGGGGCCACTCCTCGCGCGCTGTCACGAGGTGACCATGGCCCTCCCCGGCGGTGACGATTTCGGGAGCCGCCCCATCAACTTCCATACCGATGGTCTCACGGCCATGGGGGCCACGTTCGCCAACGACGCCACCAAGATCCATGCCGCCACGGGTGGTCGTCGCCTTCAAGGCACCCGCTTCACACTGGAGTACCCGAGCCACACCGCCACGGACAATCTGATGATGGCCGCCGTCCTCGCCGAAGGTCGTACGGTCATAGATAACGCCGCTCGCGAACCCGAAGTGGAAGATCTGGGTCGCCAGCTCCAGGCGATGGGGGCCAACATTGAAGGCCTTGGTACATCGCGACTGGCCATTGAGGGGGTGGCCGAACTCTCTGCTGCTCGTCACGAAGTGATCCCCGATCGAGTTGTTGCCGCGACTTACTTAGCAGCCGGATTGATGACGAGTGGCGACGTCCACGTCGTGGATGCCCGGGCCGACCATATGGAGATGCTCCTGCGCAAGATGCGGGCCATGGGGGCCACGATCACCACCGAGGATGGGATTCGCATTCAGGGTCCCGCTCGACCTTCGCCGGTGGACGTGGCGACGTTGCCCTATCCCGGGGTCGCTACTGACTACAAACCCATCATTACGGCCATGCTGACGCGGGCCAGTGGCGTCTCGGTCGTTACCGAGAATCTCTTTGACGGTCGATTTCGCTACGTCGATGAACTGATGAAGATGGGCGCAATCATCGAGACCGATGGGCACCACGCCGTCGTGCACGGCACTGACAAGTTGTACGGGGCCGAAGTAGTGGCGCACGATATTCGGGCTGGCGCCGCCTGCGTCGTTGTTGGACTCGTGGCCGAGGGCGAAACGTTGCTCTCCGGGACTGATCATCTGGAACGGGGATATGACAATCTGCCGGGACGCATGACGGCCCTCGGCGCCAAGGTAGAACGAGTCTCGTGATATCCCGGGACCCCAAGCAACTCTTTATCGAAGCTCGATCGGGTAGTCGGGTGGCCCTCGCTCGGCTGTTGACCTATGTCGAAAGTGGTGGTGCGCTCCATCGCCAGACGGTGGCCGAGGCCTATCAGTCCACCAGTCCCTACGTGATTGGCATTACCGGTCCACCTGGGGCTGGGAAGTCGACCCTGACTGACCGTTTAATTGGCGAAGCACTGTCGGTGGGTGGCTTTGATGGGCAACATCCATTCGAGACCATCGCAATTCTCGCCGTCGACCCGACCAGCCCCTTCACCGGTGGGGCGATTTTGGGGGATCGTGTCCGCATGCAGGAACACGCTACGGACGACCGGGTTTTTATTCGATCCATGGCCACTCGAGGTCACCTCGGTGGTTTGAGTCTCGCCGTTCCCGATGCCATTCGAGTCCTAGGGGCCGTGGGGTTCTCCGTGGTTCTCGTGGAGACCGTCGGTGTCGGTCAGATGGAAGTGGAGATTGCTTCGGCGGCCGATACTACGATCGTGGTTACCATCCCCGGAGCCGGTGACTCGATGCAGGCCAATAAGGCCGGGCTGCTCGAGGTGGCCGATCTCTTCGTGGTCAACAAGGCCGACCGTCCCGACGTGGCTTCGGTCCGACGGGACCTCGAACAGATGCTGGACCTCGGTGGCGAACGGGCCTGGCGCCCAACCATCACCGACACCGTGGCCACCGATGGCCGGGGCCTGTCGGAACTGTGGTCGGCCATAACGGCGCATCGTCTATTTATTGAGCGTGACGACACCTTCATGGAGCGTCGTCGCATGCGCACCCGGGTGGAACTCCAACGTGTGCTCAGCGCCGTGGTGGCTAACCGAGTTCGAGAGTTGGCCAACGGCGAGGCCTACGAGGCCCAGGTGGCCCGTCTGGTCTCGGGGGAGTGTGATCCCTACACCGCGGCCGACGTTCTGTTGCAGTCGTAGTTCGTATGTTGCACGATGTAGTTTTTCTGACGCATATCGTTTCGGCGGTCGTCATCATGGTGGTCTTAGTCTCGATGAAACTCACTGCGGTGGCGCTCGTACGTGGTCAAGGAGAGAGAGTGCGGTTCCCGCAAGGACAAAACTTTGCGGCCCGGACATTACATCTCATCCCACTCACCGGGTTCGCCATAGCGTGGGCCAGCCACTCGCAGCGAGAGCCCATTTCCTTGAATCAACTCTGGATCACCGTGGGAATCGTTACCTATCTCCTCGCGGCAGCTCTGCTGGAGATAATTGTTCTGCCTGCCGAGCGCACCTTGATGGTGAACGGCACCGCTACTGCGTCGGCTAAGAAAATGAGCGGCGCTCTTGATGGCATTATGACGATGATTGTTATCGCCACTATCGCCATGCTGCTGCAGTTCGGTTAGAACTAGAGGAAGTTGGCGTGCCCAATCATGCCGGCGGCCACTGTGGCGTTGGTGACTTCATCAATGAGAATGAAGCTTCCCGTTACGCGGTTGTCCCGGTAGTCGTCGACGACAATCGGTTCAGCGGTCGCGAGGTGCACTAAGCCAATGTCATTGAGGACGACCTCGTTGGCCGGACCCACTTCGAGGGTTCCCACATCAAGTGTTCCCGCGATGCCCGTAACGCGAACTGGCGTGGATCGTGTGGTGTGCTTGAGGCGAAGGCGTGCGCCATTGGTCAACGACTTGTCGGAGAACCAGCAAATGGTGGCTTCGAATTCGCTGGTGGCCGTGGGTAGCGGGGCCGTAGCCAACATGTCACTACGACCGGCATCGGTTTCATCGGTGAGGTCAAAGTCAACGGAGAGTCCGGGCAGCGCGACTTCGAGCCCACCGCGTGGTCCATTGATGGCCTTCAGGACGGTCTTGACACCCTGGGGCATCAAGTGGACTTCCTGACCGACGGTGAACTCGCCACCATTGACCATGCCGGCGTAGGTGCGACCGCCGCCATGCTGGCGAAGGACCCACTGGATGGGGAGGCGTGCGCCCGACGAAGAGGATGCCCACGATCCGGCCGGAGCGGCTTCGAGGGCCTGGAGCACCGTGGGACCTTGGTACCAGTTGGCCATGAAGCCGGGCTCGACGACATTGTCTCCGGCGAGGGCCGAGACGGGAATGACTACCGAACTGGTGAAACCCAAGCGGGCCGAGACTTCATTGACCTGGTCGACGACTGCGAGGTAGACGGCTTCGTCCCACTTCGCCACATCCATCTTGTTAGCCGCCACGATGACGTGGCGAACGCCCAGGAGAGCGGCGATGCAGAGGTGGCGACGGGTCTGCTCCTTGAGGCCCTTACTCGCGTCGAGAACGACCAAGGCCACGTCGGCCGTGCTGGCCCCGGTGGCCATATTGCGGGTGTACTGGACGTGACCGGGGCAGTCGGCAATAACGAACTTGCGTGTCGGAGTCGCGGCGTAACGGTAGGCCACGTCAATGGTGATGCCCTGGTCGCGCTCGGCGCGCAGACCGTCAGTCACGAAACTGAGGTCGAGGTCACCGACGCCCCGCTTGGCCGAAGCCGTCGCTACGGCCTCGAGCTGGTCGTCGAAGAGTTGACGGGTGTCGACGAGGAGTCGACCGATGAGCGTCGATTTTCCATCGTCCACACTGCCGACGGTGGCAAAACGCAGGAGGTCGGAGGTTGGTTCGGTCATTAGAAGTAGCCCTCGCGCTTGCGGTCTTCCATGGCGGTCTCACTGAAGCGGTCGTCCGCTCGCGTGGCGCCACGCTCAGAGACGTTGGTCACCGAAATCTCGGCGATGATGGCGTCCAGGGTGTCAGCACCCGAGCGCACGGCACCAGTACACGAGGCGTCGCCGACGGTGCGGAAGCGAACTAGGTGGCGTTCGACGACTTCGCCGTGCTGGGGGTGAATGAACTCACCAACGGCGAGCCACATGTTGTCGCGCTTGAGGACGGGACGCTCGTGGGCGAAGTAGATCGAAGGAAGCGGCACGTTCTCACGGCGGATGTAGTTCCACACGTCAAGCTCAGTCCAGTCTGACAGAGGGAAGGCTCGGAGGTTTTCGCCGGCGTTGACTTTGCCCTGGTAGAGCTGCCACAGTTCGGGTCGCTGGATCTTGGGGTCCCATCCACCAAAGACACCTCGGAAGGACAGGACACGTTCCTTGGCCCGGGCCTTGTCCTCATCACGCCGAGCACCACCAAAGGCGGCGTCGAACTTGTGCTTTTCGATTCCGTCCAATAACGCTCGGGTTTGGAGCTGGTTACGCATCCCGAGAGGGCCGGGATCGGGGACACGACCCTGGTCGATGGCCTCTTGAACGCTGGCCACTTCGAGGCGCAGCCCCAAGGTGGCTACACGCTCGTCGCGGTAGGCAAGGACTTCGGGGAAGTTGTGGCCCGTGTCAACGTGCATGACGGGGAAGGGGAGCTTCTGGGGAGCGAAGGCCTTGACGGCGAGGTGCAGCAGAACGGCCGAGTCCTTGCCACCAGAGAAGAGGAGAACGGGGCGCTCGCATTCGGCAACCACTTCGCGAATGATGAAGATCGCGTGTGATTCGAGAAGGTCGAGGTGGTCTATTTGGGGGTGGGTTGAAGTAGTCATGAGAAGGTTACGCTTGAACTGCGTATTTAAATACTAGTGAGGCGCTAGCAAAAAACGTTAGTGAGACGTTCGAGAAGGATGCGAAAATTATGGCGAATGACGATATGAATCATTACGACTTCGTAACGATTGCCGAATCATTGGAACGCGCCACACCGCAAGAGGTAATTGCGTGGGCGCTCGGCGAGTTCGGATCTGACGTGACCTTTGCATGCTCCTTCGAAGATGTTGCACTCCTGCACATGCTGCACGAACAGTTAGCCGCCGTCGAGGTGCTCTTTCTCGACACGGGGGGCCATTTCTCCGAGACCTACGATTTCGTTGCCGAGCTCGAATCCAATTGGCAGCTCAATATCCGCCGAGTCGTCCCCGGTCCCGAGGCCGACGCCACGCCGTGCGGCACGGGAAACTGCTGTGAGCTGCGCAAAGTCGTGCCGCTCCAGCGTGCCGTTCAGGGCCGGCGCGCCTGGTTCACCGGGGTTAAGCGTGTCGACGCCCCAACGCGGGCCGGCATGCCAGTGGTTTCGTGGGATGAGAAGTTCGGTCTCGTGAAAGTCAACCCCCTCGCTACGTGGAGTGACGACGACGTCGCCTACTACTTACAGTCGAAGGGGTTGCCCGAACACCCCCTCTGGGCTCAGGGCTACGCCTCAATTGGATGCGCGGCCGTCACGGTGAAACCGCTCCCGGGTCAAGATCGCCGCTCCGGTCGATGGGCCGACAGCGACAAGGAAGAATGCGGGCTTCACGAGGGTTGAGTATCCACCCTTTTCCCTAACGAAACCACTATTTTTTCCTACAAGTCCTACAAGGCGAGGTGGGGAAAAGAAGTGGTGTCGGCAACGCTTTTCATACTGGTGATGTGCTGGGTCGCAGTTGGCGTCTCCTTTCTGCTTCCCCTGTTCCGCAATAACCGTCAGTTCGGATCTATTGATGCCCTCCGCCGACTGCGCGGCGAGAAAGGCCCATTGGCCGAATTGCCAGGTCACGACCACATTGGTGAGCCTCACATCGCCACGCCGCCACACGGCGAACTCGCACCTCGTTACACCGACTCACTAGTTCGCCCAGCGGAATTCGGTACACGTTTACTTACACTTCCCGAACAGGAGCTCGTAGTGGCCACGACCGATAGCGCGACATACTTCGATCCCTGGACGCAGCAGTACGTCAACGAAAACGGTGATGCGGCTAACGCACCGACGATGGCACAACAGGAAATGAACGTTCGCGCGACGGCCTACTCTCGTCCGCTCGTGGCGGGACAGCGGCCCGCCACTCAGCCCATCTCCAGCCAGCGGCGCGCCGCTTTGCGACGTCGCGAAGTACTGAAGTGGATGGCCGTGGCTATTGCTTCGACCACGGTCCCCGCCGTACTCACTGCTTGGACCTTCTTTGTCGCTCTTGCAGTGATGTCGTGGTTAGCGTTCGCTACCTGGTTCTCACTGATGCTCTACTTCATGAATGTGCAGGAGCAGATCATCCCTACTGGCGCGCAGCGCACTCGTACGACGCCAGTCCCGGACAACATTGTTCCCCTGCGTCGCCGCGAAGCGCCAGCCGCCGAGGAAGATTTCGCACCGGCGACGGGCTCTGGTTTTGCCCGAGCTCAGTACGCCGTTGGCGAATAACGGCATTCCAGCCCTTCGCTAGAATGACACTCCCTACGGGGGGGTTAGCTCAGTTGGTAGAGCGCGTCGTTCGCAATGACGAGGCCAGGGGTTCGAATCCCCTACTCTCCACCCATTCCTGCGGCCTTTGATCTCTCGGCGTACTGGATGGTGCGACCGTGAGCCGGCGAGATTATCGACTGGTGATCGATCTACGGGGAGCGGGGTGGCGAACGGTGCTTGACACCCGAAGTCGAGTTCGGTACTCTTCATCGCAAGAAGGGGAGTATCCCACGAGGCCCGTCGTCATCACGGTGTTTTGCACCCGGCGCGGCCAGCTGTGTTGCTACAGCGGAGAGACCTTCCGAGAATCAATCAAAGGTTCCGAAATTCGGACCCGATTCACGGAGGTCACCATGTCATGTACTCGCCCACTATGCCAACTCTCGTTGGCATTCCAACTCCGAGACGGTGATGGCATTGTTGTCATCAGCTCGCACTAATCGAGAGTTGTGACGATCATGCTGGCAACTACCACTTCTTCAAATTTCGTCGACCTCGACATCTCTCTTACCGCTTGGCTGTGGCTCGCCGCAGTCATCGTGACGCTATTGGCCATCGACCTTTATCGCCATCGACATGCACATGAACCGTCGCCTCGACAGGCAGCAATGGAGTCGATGGCCTGGGTGGCATGCGGTTTGGGCTTTTCGATTTTCATCGCGATTGCCTACGGTCAACAGGCCTTCGGTGAATACATCAGTGGCTACCTGATTGAAGAGTCGCTCAGTGTCGACAACGTCTTTGTCTGGTCGATGCTGTTCACAGCAATGTCGATTCCCTTGCGTAACCAACACCGAGTCTTGTTCTGGGGCATCGTCGGCGCCATCGTGATGCGCGCGGTCTTCATCGTGGTGGGAAGCGCCCTGCTCGCTCAGTTCTGGTGGCTACTGATTGTCTTTGGTGTATTCCTGGTCTACACCGGTGTGAAAGTACTCCGCCACCGCAATGACGAGGATGAGCGCAGCGAGACTCCGGGAATGGGGCTTCTGAGCAAAGTTATGCCGATAAGCGAGAAGCTCGACGGGCAGAAGTTCTTCACTCGGTTGAATGGTCGTCGCGCGGCCACTCCGTTGCTGGCGGCCTGTGTTGCCTTGTCTATAGCCGACGTGGTTTTCGCGGTGGACTCGGTACCGGCAATCCTCGCAGTTTCTAAGGAGCCCTACATCGTGTTCGCCTCGAACGCATTCGCGATTCTTGGACTGCGCGCCATGTACTTTCTCCTGGCAAATGCGAAGGAACGTTTTCACTTTCTCTCGCACGCGTTGGGAGGCATCCTCATCTTCGTCGGCATCAAGATGACCATCTCGCACTGGTTCCACCTGAACACGTATGTTGCGCTCGTCATAATCGTCGCCATGCTGTCGACTGCCATCACTATGAGCTTGAGATGGGAACGGGCCGGACGCCATTTCAGTTAGTGCTCGCCGTGAGGACATTGAGAATTGCGTGGGCTAGTGATGATCACTACTCAGATCATCACGCTTGTCTCATGCGAATCCGTCTCAGACCGCTGGAGTTCTTGTGGCACATCCAGAGGCCTTGATGGTTAGTCCCGTTGCTCGAATGGTGAGACTCACCGTGCGAGCCTCAATGGCTGTGTAACTGCTGTTACGATTCGCTAGTGAAATTGGGACGGCAGCGTGCAAGACGATTGGTCCGCTTGACCGTCGTATCGCTCTTTGTGGCGAGTCTGCCTATTGCTGCAAATGCTGTTGCGCAGAGCGATCCCCCAAAGTCCATACCATCATGGACAACGCTGAAAGCGGCGGTGTCCGCCTCGTCGCAGATAACGCGTGCCCCCGCCGCGTCAACAATTTCACCTCCACCAAAGTCCTCCGAACTTTGGTGGAGGAGCATTAACCCGGCAATTACATCTGCGGCTCGCCTCGGCTGCAACCTGCAGGATTCCACCATTACGGTGCCGAGCTCGCCAGAGACCAAGTGTGCATACGGTGATCTAAACGCATCACGAACTCTTTTGTTAACTGGTGACTCCAATGCCACAATGTGGATTCCCGCTTTCGATACTTGGGGATTCCAGAGTCACTGGAAGGTCCTCACGCTGACTCATTCGGGGTGTCCCCCATGGAAGCGTCCCTGGCTCCCCGGCTCGAAAAGGCTCCCCGGCGGGGTAACGGTGGCCGGCTGTGAAACGTGGCGCCAGGCAGTACTGAAGTCCGCTAAATCATTCAATCCTTTGATTGTTGTACCGGTGGGCTTGTCGGTCGCCACGACGTCGCCGAATTCCGTCACTCAGACGCAACTCACGGTCGCTCTCAAGAGCGCCCTCACGGAGATCAAGCGAGCTGGTCTAAAGCCAGTCACACTAGATCCGATGCCATCGTTTCCCCTCGCCTCGGGTCCACTGGACTGCCTGTTTACGCGCAGCAACTCGCTGACATCGTGTGAAGTATCAACTTCCTCCCTGGGTCTAAGCAAACTGAATACTGCCTATGCCGCTGCCACTCGTGCCACGAGCGTGCCACTCACCGCCACACGATCAATGTTTTGTGGTCCATCCAAATGCCCGCTGCTCGTAAAGTTGGGAACCACGAATTACTTGGTGTACCAAGACGGTTATCACATGACCCACCAGTACTCGCAGATTCTGGGCACTGCACTTGGCACTGCACTTGCGCCGTACCTTCCTAAGAACTGAGAACGCAGGTCTGATTTCGCCACGCCTAGGTGCTGTATTCGGGGAAATCTTCGGCGCAGCATTGCGGCAGAACGCGTTTGAAGATTTTTAAGGCGACAATCAACATCTACTATCTCGGTATGGGAATCACCCTTCAGTCCTTTGATAGCCCCAGTGGCCCGGCTGTCGAATTCTTTAAGCAGCAGGGCTGGGTCCTTATCGACACCCTGAACGCCGATCAGACACACCAGCTGCAGGCGTGGGTTGATGAAGTGGCTGCCTGGCCAGTAGAAGGTGGGGAGTGGATTCACCACCGTGAAATGACCGCGGCGGGACCTCAGTTGGCTCGAACTGAAAACTTCACTCCATTTCACGATGGCTTGCGTGCCCTCTTACGCACAGGAGCCATGCTCGACGTGGCCTCTGCTCTACTTGGAGAAGAGGCAGTGCTCTACAAGGAGAAGGTCAACTACAAGTTGACGGGTGGTGCCGGTTTTGCCCCGCATCAAGATGCCCCGGCCTATAGATTTATCGAGAATCACATCTCTTGCATGGTGGCCGTGGACGACTCCACTCTGGAAAATGGCTGTCTCGATGTAGTCAGCGCGCGATACGACGCAATTCTTCCGATGGACGAACGGGGTTGCATCACGGCCGAGGTCGTCGAGTCAATGACGTGGATTCCCGCACCAATCAAGGCCGGACAAACCCTCTGGTTCCACTCGCGAACCCCTCATCGCAGTGGGCCGAACACATCTTCGAAGAATCGTCGCGCGCTGTATCCGACGTACAACGCGCTACGTGAAGGTGATCTTCGCGACGCCTATTACGCGCAGAAGCACCAGGAGTGGCAAGAGGCCCGCGACCGCGGTGAAAAGCCGGGTTTGTCGTTAATCGGTGATTTTCAGGGAGTGTTAATCGATGAGTAGCGCTCTGCCTCAGGCCCAAAGTGTCGAAGAAGTCTTCGCACTCTTCGATCGTCACGGTGATGTTTATTACGGTGAAGACATCAATCAAAATCAGCACGCCGTGCAGTGTGCCGAGTTGGCGCGACGCGAAGGCGCTAGCCCCGAAATGATTGTGGCCACGTTGCTCCACGATGTTGGTCACTTACTGCATCTCGATGTCGGTCTGGTCCACGATCAAGATGTGGACGACGACCACGAATCGACTGGGGCCAAATATTTGGCGAAGGTATTCCCGCCCCAGGTCACGCGGGCCATTGCGATGCACGTCACGGCCAAGCGGTATCGCTGTGCGGTTGAACCTGGGTACTTCGAGACACTCTCGGAGGCATCAGTTTTAAGTTTGGCCGTTCAGGGTGGCCCTCTTACTAGGGAAGAGGTGGAGAGGTTTGAACGCAACCCCGGCAGCCAAGATGCCCTCTCGCTGCGTGACTGGGACGATCGAGGTAAGTGCGTGGAGCTTTCGAACGAAATGCCCCGTGACTATCTCGAGATGGCGCTTTCCGTCGCCATCTAAATCTTGATTTCGTAACTCGTTCGTAATGAAAGGGCCATGAATCTCTCAGGAATGAAATAGTCCCAGAACTAGGATTTTCCAGTTCTCTCCGTGTTCGCACGAGAGGCCACAGTGCTCGCGTGAGCGTGAATGGGAGATTGTCGTGAAGGTTCTAGTTCTCGGTGGTGATGGATTTTGTGGTTGGCCAACTGCGCTGCATTTGTCCGACATAGGTCACGACGTAATTGTTGTTGACAACCTGAGCCGTCGCGCCATTGACCTCGAACTCGAAGTCGACTCCCTGACTCCCATCCGCCCCATGGGTGAGCGTATTCGGGTCTGGAAGGAAGTTTCCGGAAAGACAATTCGTTTCGTGAACTTGGACTTAGCCGAGGACTACGACCTCTTCGCACAGCTCGTTGTGACCGAACGTCCCGACGCCATTGTTCACTTTGGTGAGCAGCGCGCCGCGCCGTACTCCATGCGTAATACTCCGGCCAAGCGCTACACGATTGACAACAACATTCGCGGCACCCACAACGTGCTCGTGGCCATCGTCGCTTCGGGTCTCGACATTCAGCTCGTGCACCTCGGCACCATGGGTGTCTACGGTTACGGTTGGACCGGCACCACACCAATTCCTGAGGGCTATCTCACCGTGAAGGTGCCGACCGAAGAAGGTCTGTTGGACCGCGAGATCTTGCACCCCGCTAACCCCGGTTCGGTGTATCACTTGACCAAGACGATGGACCAGTTGATGTTCGCTTTCTATGCGGCCAACGACCAAATTCGTATCACCGACCTGCACCAAGGAATCGTGTGGGGAACCCAGACTCCGCAGACCGCCCTCGACGAGCGACTCATTAACCGCTTTGACTACGACGGTGACTACGGCACCGTGTTGAACCGGTTCTTGATGCAGGCCGCCATTGGTCACCCTTTGACCGTGCACGGTACTGGTGGTCAGACCCGGGCCTTCATTCACATCCGCGATACGGTTCGTTGCATCGAGATTGCCTTGAACAACCCACCGGCCGCTGGCGAGAAGCCCGCCGTCTTCAACCAAGTAACTGAAACGCACCGCGTCCGTGACCTCGCTGCGATGATCTCAAAGCTGACCGGCGTGGAAGTGGCCAACTTGCCGAACCCCCGTCGCGAAGCTGCGGAGAATGAACTCAACGTGAGTCGTGATCGCTTCTTGGCGTTGGGTCTCAACCCCACCAC
>CAFBLN010000017.1_pt1 | contig 22511 bp, 19 predicted proteins | sample 7268151 | NCBI WGS metagenome assembly CAFBLN01 (sample SAMEA6814035, study PRJEB35770) | uncultured Acidimicrobiaceae bacterium | biome: Freshwater; feature: Freshwater reservoir; material: water | place: Czech Republic | collected 2017-05-23 | depth 30m m
GCAAAGCCAATGGCCATGGCCAGCTCCACCGCGCGCTCATTGAGCACCGGCATCGATCCAGGCAGTCCGAGACAAATGGGGCAGACCTGCGAGTTCGGAGCGGATCCGAATTCATTGGCGCAGCCACAAAAGAGCTTGGTCTTGGTCTTGAGTTCGGTGTGGACTTCGAGCCCCACCACCATTTCCCATCCATTTGGCAACATCATGCTCGACCATCCGCAATTTCGAGAACACGGGCGGCGGCAAAGAGACGTGCTTCGCTTCGTCCGGGACCTAGCAACTGAACACCAATTGGCAGGTTGGCCTCACCGGTACCAAACGGTACGGAAATAGCCGCTTCGCCCGCCAGGTTGGTGGGAATCGTAAAGACGTCATTCAGGTACATCGCCATGGGATCGTTCGTCTTGCTACCAAACTCAAAGGCAACCGACGGCGTCGTGGCGCCAATGATCATGTCGACTTGCTGGTAGGCCGTGGCGAACGCCTCAATCATGCGCGTACGCACCTTGAGCGCTTGGCCGTAATAGGCATCGAAGTACCCGGTCGACAGGGCGTAGGTGCCGAGCATGATGCGACGCTTCACTTCCGCACCAAAGCCGGCAGTCCGAGTCGCTTCCATCATGGCCGTAACGTCTTCACCGTCAACGCGATTTCCGAATCGAACTCCGTCGAAGCGAGCCAAGTTGGAACTGGCTTCAGCTGGTGCAATGATGTAATACGCCGACAGGCCGAGGTGGAGCTCCGGGATAGAGATCTCAACAATCGTCGCTCCGGCATCCTTCAGAGTCTCCACGGCCTTGTTTACAGCGCGGACCACATCTTCATCGGCACCATCGACTAGTTCTCGGACAAGACCGATGCGCTTCCCGGCCACTCCGTCATTTACGTGGGCCATGAGAGATGGGGCCGACTCAGGCAGTGACGTTGAGTCCATTGGGTCGTAACCGGCAATAGCTTCGAGCAAAAGTGCAGCGTCAGTGACGGAGTTAGCGAATGGGCCAATCTGATCGAGTGAACTGGCAAAGGCAATCAAGCCGTATCGAGAGACGAGACCGTAGGTTGGCTTCACGCCGACGAGGCCACAGAGTGCCGCCGGCTGGCGGATTGATCCACCGGTGTCACTACCGAGGGAGATAGGCGTCATGTTCGATGCCACCGCGGCCGCCGAGCCACCAGAAGAACCACCGGGGACGCGAGCGGGGTCCAGGGGATTACGCGTGGGACCGAACGCCGAATTCTCCGTGGAGGAGCCCATGGCGAACTCATCGAGGTTGGTCTTACCCATCGAGATGGCACCCTGTGCCACGAGTCGGTCTACGACCGTGGCGTTATACGGGGGCTTCCATCCTTCAAGAATCTTGGAAGAACAGGTGGTTGGTATTCCGGTGGTGCAGAGGTTGTCCTTCAGGGCAATCGGCACGCCGGCGAGCAGGCCGGGGTCTTCGCCGCGTCGAACTCGCTCGTCTACGAGGGCGGCCGCTGCACGGGCGCCATCTTCATCGACGTAGAGAAAGACGTTGAGCTCTTCATTACGTGCACGTATCGCCGTCAGCGACTCTTCTACCGCCACGAGTGCGGACTGACCGCCACGAACCGCAGCGGCAATTTCAAGAGCGGACTTCACGGCGCCTCCCCCACGATGCGCGGTACCGCAAAGCGCCCATCTTCAACGTCAGGTGCTTGCGCCAATACGGGAGCGGGGTCCAGGCTCGCGCGAACCTCGTCATTGCGAACGACATTGACCAGACCAAACGGGTGGGCCGTAGGCGCCACGCCGTGCAGATCAAGGGAGCTCAAGTCTTGAGCATGGACCAGGATTTTGCCTAGTTGTTCGGTGTAGCGAACAAGTTCATCTTCCGTGAGACGCAAACGGGCCAGCTTGGCCACGTGAGCAACATCATCTCGCGAGAGCGGTTCGGTCATGCCGAGAAAATTGAATCTAAGAAGCGAACAGTGTGGGCTTCGACCAGTGATGCGTCGTTGTCCAGGGTGGCTACGTGGTAACTGTCTTCCAACCAGATGTGCTCAACCGAGCCCGTAACAATCCGAGCGAGGTCTTCCGAGTTGTCACTGCTCACGACGTGATCTTCACGGGACGACAAAATAAGCGTCGGCGCGCTGATGGTGTCGAGACGCTCCCAGACCTTTTCGATGCCATCAAACAAACTGGCGGCACAAGCGAGTGGCGTGGCGTTATAGGACGCCTCTTGACTGCCGTCTTTTTTGATGTCGGAACCGATTGACTCCATGGTTTCCATACCCGCATCGAGTAGCCCCTTGAGCCCTTCGCGCATCTCCTGAACGGGAGGCTTGACGAGCGCGTTAATAAAAACCAACGCGGTGACGTCGGGGTGCTCTTCGGCAACAAAGGCCGTGAGGCCTCCGCCCATCGAAAGACCAACTACGGCGACACGGTCACAACGTGTGGCGAGTTCGCGGTAGGCCGCATCGGCCGCACCCGACCAGTCGGCCCAACCTGTAGTCATCATGTCTTCGACAGTGGTGCCGTGGCCCGGTAGTCGCGGTAGTTCAACGGTGTAGCCAGCATTGGCAATTGCTTCGGCCAGGGGGCGCATTGATTGTGGGTTTCCCGTGAATCCGTGGAGCACGAGAACGCCGTCTCGACCCCCCGAAGCAGAGAATGGTTCGCAGCCGGGCATGATATTCGTCGTCATGGCATCTGAGCCTACCGTTCACGGGTACCGTGGAATCTGAGTAGAAAGAGCCCCGCAAAATGGCGCATGATTTCCTAAGTCCCGAATGGCTCGAAGCCGCACGGCAAATTCGTGAGTCACTGGGCGATATTGGCCCCGCACCGGTGGAATTGGTCATGAACCTGATCGTGACTGAGGTTCCATTTTCGAGCCAAGAAATCCAGGCCAATCTCGACACCCGCGTTGGCACCTTGGTCCTAGAAGAAGGACATGCAGCCGATCCTCACCTAACGGTCACAATCACCTGGGCGACCGCCAAGGCACTCCTAATCGACGGTCAGCCGCAAGCCGCCATGTCGGCATTTATGGCAGGCAAAATCCGAGTTGAGGGTGATATGTCCAAACTCGTGGCACTCCAGAATCAGAAACCAGATCCCCGTGCCGAGCAGGTGCTCAGTCGGTTGAAGCAAATTACTTCGTAAGGCGATTCTTATCGCGTTCGAACTGTTTGAAAAACAGCGCGGCGATGATGCCTAGAGAGCCGACAACCGCCCCAATGGCGAAGGGCCAATGGAAGGTGCCGAGAAGTTCGGCCGATCCAGGAATGGCATTAGAGAGCCCGCGTCGGTGCTCGAGTGACGACTGAACGGTTTCTAGAACCTGGATACCGGCGACTTCACCCACCTGCATGGCCAGCATCTGCGCGGCCGACATGACGCCAAACTCTTTCGCGTTCACGGCGTGGGCCATGATGGCACTCGAGCTCGGCATCGCTACGCCCATCCCAAGCCCCGAGAGCGCCAGTGCGATTACCACAACCCACGTGCCCGTAGATGGTTGCAGGAGCGAGAACATGAAGAGGGACATGGTGAGGAACGTCATTCCCGCAATGGCACTGACGCGTTCACCAATCTTCACGGCGACATAGCCGGCAATCGGCGAACAGATGGCGAAGGTGAGTGGTCGGGCGATAGAGATAGCGCCCACCTTGCCAATGGAGTACCCGTAGCCCTGCTCCATCAAGATGGGGAACAAGAAGAAAGCGCCGAAGTACGAGAAATTGGCTGAAGCTCGCACGAACATAGGCATCACGAAGTTGCGCTTGGCGAAGTAGTGCGGCGGGATGAGGGGTCGCTCCGCCGTGCGGATGCGATAGATGAAGGCCACGATGCAGATCACCGCGATGGTCCAGCTCGCCATGCACAGTGGGCTCGTCCAGCCCACTTGACCGCCGAAACTCAGTCCCAGCATGAGGGCGGTGACCGAGAAGGACAGGGTCCAGCTCCCAATCCAGTCCATCTGTTTGAACTCTTTTCGAGCCTTCGCTTTCGAGATGACCTCTTCTTCGGGCGTTCCCCGGCCGCTAGGCAGAATGGTCGACACGACGACCATCGCTATCAAGATCAGGACGAGCTGGGTCCAAAAGAGGGCCCGCCATCCCCACGCCGCAATAATCGGAGCACCGAGGGTAACGCCAAAGACCGGTCCGCCTGCGCCAATCAGTGACCACCACCCCATCGCCTTCACTCGCTCGTCAGGATGGAACATCAGGTTGATTAATGCGGCCGAAGCAGTGCCGGTTGCGGCAGCCTGGATACCGTCGAGGGCCCGGGCACCGAGCAACGTAATCACAGTGGGTGCGAGTGCGGTCAAGACGGCCGAGACGGCCGCACCGGCTAGTCCGAAGAGATAGAGGCGCCGATGCCCGAGGATGTCGCCGGCTTTCCCGAAGATTGGCGCGGCCAATCCATTGGCCAGCAGCGGTCCCACCATCGTCCACGTCAAAATCCCCTTGGTGGTGTGGAACTCCTTAGCCACCTGCGGGAGGTCGACAATGAAAACAGTGAAAGTGAAGTTAAGCGCGAGCAGTCCCGCCAGCAAGCTCCACAGCACCCACCACTGATACTTGGATGAAACGGCCACCCGTGTTTGAACACGGTGGCGAATCATCTTCAGCCAGTTGAGGTCACTGCCCGCTTCGGCACCCAGGGCGCCGAAAGCTCCGCCGCCTGGATCGCTCCGTGGGTTTAAGAGAGCCTCGGGATCTTCGCGGAGACCAGGATTGGTCTCGTCACTGCTCACTTGAGCAGTTTGGGCAACTCTGCGGACAAGTCCGCGACGGTCCAACGCTCGTTCTTCTCAAGCGTCTCTTTCATCGTCCAGTTCTGGAAACGACGGACCGTGCCACCCTGCACAAAGAAGACTTCCCCGGTGGCGGGGCAGTCCTCCACGGCCAAGGCGGCAACGAGTGGCGAAATGTTGGCAGGGTCCCAAGCGTCGAAAGTCGCGCCGTCGGTGGGCGCCTTAACGACGTCCGACAGACCAGGGGTCGACTCAGTCATACGCGTACGAGCGGCGGGGGCGATGGCGTTAGCACGCACACCGTAACGACCGAGTTCTTCAGCGATGATGACTGTGAACGAGGCAATACCCGACTTGGCCGCCCCGTAGTTCGACTGACCGACGTTGCCGATGAGTCCCGAGGTGGAGCTGGTGTTGATGATGCAAGCCTTGACCTGCTTGCCCTGCTTGGCCTGCTCGCGCCAGTAGGTGGCGGCGTGACGGGTGGGTACGAAGTGGCCCTTGAGGTGCACCTTGATGACTGAGTCCCAGTCTTCCTCAGAGAGGTTGACCAAGACGCGGTCGCGGAGGATTCCAGCGTTGTTCACGAGGACGTGAAGGTCGCCAAAGGTCTCGATGGCGGTATTGATCAGACGCTGACCACCCTCCCAATCGGTGATGTCGTCATGGTTAGCAACGGCCTCGCCGCCCATGGCCTTAATTTCGGCGACAACCTGCTCGGCGGGCGTGCCCTCGCTGCTCGAACCATCGAGGTTGCCACCCAGGTCATTGACGACAACTTTTGCGCCTTCGGCGGCAAAAAGTAGTGCGTGCTCGCGGCCGATGCCTCGTCCTGCGCCAGTGATAATTGCTACGCGACCATCAAGAGTTCCCATGGTGCTCCTTCAAACTAGAGAGATTGTTTCCCCACCTTAGTGGAGTGCCTCGGGGGAGAAAACGTCCTAGCGGAGCCAGAAATGAGGTGGGCGGGCGTGAGCGTGATAGTGGTCTGGAATGTTGCGCATATTGTCATCGACCTTCCAGCCACCCTCCCCCAGAATGGGGTCGGCCACGGCCGCAAGAAGTTGGTGAAGTATTGCTTTGATTTCGTCCGGTGGCAATGGATCGTGAACTCGCCACACGACCATAGGCACTAGGCAGATTTCGCAGTCGGCAATCCAGCAGAGATCATCTTCATAGTGCCGCTTCGTTATCGGGGCGGCTTCGCAGAGGTCGCAGCTACTCACTTGACAGTCATGTGGACCGTGCCGTGCCACTTGATCGAGGTTCCGGGAGCTGGCGTCTGAGAAACCACGGTGTGCCAAGTTCCATCATTGGAACCTGGACCAGTAGTGACAAAGTAGAGCCCCGCGGCGTGCATGAGGGCGAACGTTTCCGCGCGAGTTTTACCAACGAGGCTCGGTACTGCCCGCGGGCCGTTCCCGTTGGTTGGCACCGTCGTCGTGGTCGTTGACGTGCCCGAACCGTTACCAAGACTCAAGACCAGTGTCACGGTGGCACCCTTGGAAACCGACGGCGGATTCGTCTGTGATTGATAGGTGACTTTGATCACGTGTCCGGCGGGCACCTTGGTGGATTTAATGGCCGACGAAGATGGGCAGGTCGCCTTCAGTCCCACCGCTGCGAGGGCCTCGGTCGCCGAAGCGCAGTCCATCCCAATGATGTCCGTCGGGATGGCGACCGGTGGTGCTCCCTGTGAAATCGTGACGCCTAGTACTTCTCCCTCTTGCAGGGATGTGCCTGCGGCCGGCTCCTGCGAAGCAATCATTCCGTTGGCCACTGTCGTAGAAAATGATCGGCCCGTGATTTCTAATTTGAAGTTGCTATCCGAGACCATTTGGAGCGCCTGCTGTTGAGTGAGCCCCAGCACTGAAGGCACCGTATGCGAGGGCTTGAACATGCCCGTGGCGTAACCCCCAACTAGTCCCGCCGTGAATATAAAGAGCGTGACGGCCAATGCGGGGCGCAGCCATGAACGCCGACGCTTGGACGCCGGGCGATAGTTCTCAAAGTCACCCATCGGTACTTCACCGACAGAGCGAACTGACTCAATTCCTTCAATCAATGTCGACGGTGGCACGGGCGCCGTCTCACCCGTCAATACATCAGAGGTAGAGGGTGCCTGAAAACCCAAGGCGGGACGTTTCGTAACTCGAGCAGCATCAGAGGCCACCACGTTGGTCGGGGCCATGGAAGCGGAATTGGTGGCCGAACTCGAAAGCGTTCCGACCGTGGCCTGCAGGCGCGTCGTTAGTGAAGCGGCATCGAGACGGAACTTGGCGTCATAGGCCCCAGCCTGGGCTAAGACCATGTCCAACGAGCGAATGGAAGGATGTGACGGCAGGGGCGTTCCGATTCGAGCAGCGAGCGTCTCGGCCGGTGAACTCTTTTCGTGGGGAATTGTTCCGGTAATGGCTTCAAACATGATCAGCGCCAACGTATAGACGTCAGTTTTGCCATCGATCGCAAGGCGCTGCGCCTGCTCGGGGCTGGCGTAGCGAATGTCTGTCGATGGACCGATATGGGATTTAGCGATGGCGGTAGCGAATCCAAAGTCGGCCACCTTGCTACGCCCGTCGGCATCAAAATGAATCGCGGCGGGAGACAGGGCTCCGTGAATAATTCCCCGAGCGTTGGCGTAAGCGAGCCCGTCGGCCAATTCAAGTCCCATGAGTGCGACTCGAGACTCATCCATGACCCCATCTCGGTCAAGGACGCTGCGGAGGGTTCCACCAACTGGATACTCGGTCACGAGGTAGGCCCCACCGGCCTCTTCGCCCCAGTCGTAGACACGCAGCACATGCGGGTGATTTAACGCGGCGGCGGCGGTTGCTTCTTCGCGAAATGACTCAAGAAAAACGGGGTCATTGTGGAGAGAGAAGGGGGCTACGTGTATGGCCACAGGACGAGTCAGCGACAGATCGTCGGCACGAAAAACGTCGGCCGTCGGACTCGAGACGATGTGAGACACGAGACGGTATCGACCGTTCACGATGTCGCCAATGGAAAAGGGTGAACTCATGTGCCTGTAACGATACCGAACGGCTGAAGTTCGTGGGGCCTTAAGAAATTTCGCCGGTTTCCAGCAGGAAAGCAAAGCCTTCGGCGCTTACTACCGGAATACCTAAATCGGCAGCCTTGGTTACCTTGCTGGCCCCCGGGGCCTCACCGACCACAACGCAGAACGTCTTCTTTGAGACCGATCCTGGTGAGGTTCCACCCCGGCCAACGATGGCGGCCTCCGCCTCATCTCTCGAATACCCCTCGAGCGACCCCGTCACGACGACGGCCTTACCGGTCAGTGTCTGGGCGACATCAACGGTCTGCTCAGGCTCACGGAGTAGGAGGCCTCGGGCGGCGAGGCGCTCGAGCAGGAGTCGATTTTCGGAGTCCTCCATAAAGGACACCACGCTGGCGGCAATTACGGCTCCGACACCATCCACGGCGGCGAGGGCGTCCGATGAGGCGTGGACGAGTTCGTCGATTGTGGGAAAAGTTGTCGCAATATTACGAGCCGCGACGGGACCGACGTGACGAATACCAAGTCCAATCAGCACTCGGCTTAGCGGCTGCGCCCGAGAAAGCGTGATGGCCTCAACGAGCGCGGTAGCGGAGAGTCGACCGAGACCTTCGAGCTCTTGCAGCGTCTCAACACCTAGGGCGTAGAGATCGGCCACGTCACGAATCAAACCAGATGACAACAGTTGAACAACACGTTGCTCTCCGAGCCCCTCGATATCCATGGCACTCCGAGAAGCGAAATGCACAATCTGTTCACGAGTCTGGGCCGGACACGCCGGATTGATGCAATACGTGTCGGACTCGTCGCCGGTCCGCTCCAACAACCCTTGGCATTCGGGGCAGTGTTGAGGAAACTGCCACTCAGAGGCCCGCGTCACTCCGGCCAACGGCACGTGAGCGACGACTTCGGGAATCACGTCACCCGCTTTCCGAACGATAACGCGGTCACCCGGCCGAACATCTTTGGCCCGCACTTGATCTTGATTATGCAATGTGGCCATCGAGACAGTGGAGCCCGCTACGACCACCGGCTCCAACACGGCGTAGGGCGTAGCCCTACCGGTGCGACCAATCGAGACTTCGATTGAGAGCAACGTGGTAGTCCGTTCCTCCGGGGGCAACTTTCGGGCAATTGCCCATCGGGGGGCACGCGATGTGGAACCTAAGAGATCGCGATCGGCAAGTCGTGTCGCCTTAATAACGACTCCGTCAATTTCGTAGGGCAGGTCGTGGCGATGATCTTCGAACCAACCGGCGGCGTCAATCATGGCCCGTTCACCTCGTACGTGCCGAACCGTAGGGGCCACCGAAAACCCGAATGAGTCCAGTGCGGCGAGAGCTTGGTCGTGACCAGTAATTTCGGCCAATTCTTCGTGGCCCTCCAAGATGACGAGCTGATACGCGAGAAAGGAGAGGGGGCGGCGCGCCGTCGCGGTTGAGTCCTTTTGTCGAAGCGACCCAGCGGCGGTATTACGGGGATTCGCGAACAGTCGCTCCCCCGCTTTAGCTAACGACGCATTCAATTGGGCAAAGGCCGCCTTATCGATGTAGACCTCACCCCGTACTTCGATGCGACCAGTCGACGTAACACCTTGGAGACGTTGGGGCACCGAGGCCATGGTGGCCACGTTGGCGGTCACGTCTTCGCCCACCCGCCCGTCTCCGCGGGTCGCCGAGACGGAGTACCCTCCATCGACATACAGAATGGACAGCGCCAACCCATCAATCTTGGGCTCGATAGACAATTCGACATCTTCACGTCCGAGCGATCGCACCAGGCGTTCGCTCCACTCACGTAACTCCGACTCGTCAAAGACATTGTCCAAACTAAGCATCGGCTGTCCGTGGGCCACCGGACTAAAGGCGGTCGAAGTAGGTGCCCCGACACGCAGAGACGGGGAGTTTTCCGCCACCAGTTCGGGATGGTCTGTCTCGAGAGCAATGAGTTCCTTGACCAGTTGGTCGTAGTCAGCATCGGGGATGACGGGGCTGTCTTCAACGAAGTATCGAGCCGCGTGAAAAGCAATCTGCTCTCGCAACTCTGCGACTCGCTTTGCTGGTGTGGTCATCGCCCTACCTGAGCCGCACCGAGCACGTGTCGTCCGGATTCGGCGTCATACAAGACGACCGACTGACCAGCAGAGACGGGGCGAGCGGGCTCATCGAGAATCAGGCGGGGCATATCACCAGTGTCCAACGTGGCACTCACTGGACGTCCATGAGCACTCCACTGCACCGAGACTCGTGTTCCGTGCGGCACTGCTTCGTATGCGAACGTGAGGGAGTCGGGTCGCAACGCTAGGGACGAGACCATGATGGCTTCGATGCGGTCGACCTCGACCCGTCGATTTTCTAAGTCCACGGAAGCAACAAATCGACGCTCACCGTCAAAGCCCGGAGCAATACCACGCCGCTGACCGAGGGTGACGAGTTGCGCTGCTGGAACACGGCCGACGACTTCTTGGGTCACCCGGTCAAAAACTTCGGCCGAGGTGAGCTCGATCCGTTCGCCGAGGAACGCTTCACGACCGCGGCTGGCCTCAATAAAACAGACGTCTTGCGAGTCCGGTTTGTTCCACGTTCGAAGATTTAGTCGTTCGGCGTGAACTCGCACTTCTTCTTTGTTCATTCCGCCGATTGGCAGTAGGAGTCGCTGGAGAATAGGACCCTGGATATAGCCCAAGACGTAACTCTGATCTTTCAGTGGATCGATACTGCGAGTCAGCGTTGGTCGACCATTCCATGACTCCACCAGCGCATGATGCCCAGTGGCCACCGCATCAAATCCAAGGCGCTCCGCTCGTTCGAAGAGGAGATCAAACTTGATAGCTCGGTTGCACTCAATACACGGGTTCGGCGTGAGTCCCGCGGCGTGATCTTCAACGAAGGGTTTCACAACGGCCGCTTCGAACTCGGAGGTGTAGTTGAAGATGTGATGGTCAATATCAAGGGAGTGAGCCACGCGTCGGGCATCATCAACGTCTGAGACTGAACAACATCCCGAGTCCGATGCACCACCCCATAGCTTTAATGTGGCGCCGACAACGTCGTGGCCTGCTTCTTTCAAGAGGGCGGCAGCGACTGACGAGTCGACACCTCCACTCATAGCCACCAGAACACGCATGGTCACAGTTTGCCAGCCGGCGGTGACTCCTACTTCTTTCCTCGGAGGCTGTAGACCACATCGGCAAATACGGCGATGACCTGGTCGACGTCTTCCTTGGTCGTTTCTCGGCCCATAGTGAAGCGCAGGGCACCTCGTGCCTTGTGTTCCGGCATCTTCATCGCCTCTAAGACGTGGCTCATGACCGAGGCGCCACTCGAGCAACTGGCCCCCGCGGAAGCACAAATCCCAGCATTGTCGAGCAGAAATAACAGTTCTTCACTCGCCAGACCTTCAACGGTGATATGGGTACAACCCGGCGCACGAGTCTCCTCCATCGCCGTAATGGCGACACCGGGGATGTAGGAAAGGGCGGCCTCAAGTCGGGCCCGGAGCTCGGTCACACGGTGATTGACTTCTTGGCGTTCACGGTCAATGACGCTGCACGCTGCAGCGAGTCCCACGGCAGCGGCTACATCCACGGTGCCGCCCCGATGACCGCGTTCCTGACCGCCTCCGACCGAAACGGGAGCCAGCGTGATCTCGCGACGGAGAATCAGTGCGCCCGAGTTCACGGGGCCGCCGAGCTTGTGTCCGGCAATTGAGATCATGTCAATATTCTCGGTCATGGCGGGCAAGTAGAGCCACGGTGCAGCGGCCACCGCATCGGTATGAGAGATGCCTCCATTAGCGACTCCACCCGCCGTCACGGTGCCAACAATTGGCATCGGCTGGTAGACACCCGTCTCATTATTGATGGTCATGACGCTCACGATGGCCGTCTTATCGCCCACATTGTCCCAGAGCGATTCAGTCGTTATGATGCCGTTGGTATCAACATCGAGAAATCGAACTCGGACATCGTCAAACTCATCGGCGAGGGCGAGGGCCGTATTCAGTACGGCGTGATGCTCAGTCGGCGGGATCACAATGTCACTAATTGCGTGGTGCTTGCGATGCTCGCGTACGACACCGGCAATGGCCAAGTGGCACGATTCGGTGCCCCCACCCGTGAAAATAACTTCGTGGGCTGGTTGACCGACAAAATTGGCCACGACATCGCGGGCGTCCTCGATGGCTCGCCGCGCGGCACGAGAGGCACTATGCATACCGGACGGGTTGCCGACGACACCGCGTTCCCATGGGGCCATCGCCTCGGCCACCTCGTCGAGTCGTGGGGCACTCGCTCCGTGATCGAAGTAAAAAATTGAATCACTCATGCTTGATAAAAGGTTTTCACGTTGACAAACTCCTTGATTCCGTACGCCGAGAGTTCCCGTCCAAAGCCCGAATTCTTGATGCCGCCAAATGGCAACTCGGGAGTGGAGGCAACTACCGCATTAGCAAAAACCATACCGGCTTCAATGCCCGAAATGGCAGCGTCCACTTCGACCTGATCGGTCGCCCAAATGGAGCCTCCGAGACCCCAGGGGGTCGCATTGGCCAAGGCAATTGCCGCCGGTAAGTCAGGCACGGTGTGTACGACGGCCACCGGCCCGAAGAGCTCTTCACAGCCGGCGCGGCTCGCGAGATCAACGTCCACCAAAACCGTGGGTGGGTAGAAAAAGCCGGGTCCGTCCAGGGGCGCACCGCCGGTAAGGGCCCGGGCGCCATTCTTGATCCCATCGTTCACCTGAGCGGCCAGGCCGTCACGCTGCGCGGCACTCACCAGGGGGCCCACCACCGTGGCAGGGTCCATGGGATTACCTACGACTACTGCGCCCATGGCTTCGACGAAACGGGAGGTGAACTCCTCGGCGCGAGAGGCCACCACGATGAAGCGCTTTGACGCGATGCAGCTCTGTCCATTGTTCTGAACACGAGCAGTCACCGCGAATGGAATCACGTCGTCAAGGTCGGCGGAGTCGGCGATGATGAAGGCGTCCGATCCACCGAGCTCGAGAACACACTTCTTCAGATTGCGTCCGGCGATCTCCCCCACTGATCGACCGGCGCGCTCGGAGCCGGTAAGGGTGACGGCCGCTACCCGGGGGTCGGCTATGACCCCTTCGATGTCCTCAATTTCAATGAAGGCATTTTGAAAAACCCCCTCAGGAAAGCCGGCGCGACGAAACAGCATGCCAAGAAATTCGGCGCAGGCGGGAACATTGGGTGCGTGCTTCAAAATACCGACGTTGCCCGCCATCACCGTCGGCGCTGCGAATCGGACGGCCTGCCAGAGTGGAAAGTTCCAGGGCATGATCGCCAGCACAGCACCGATCGGATCAAAACGAATCCCCGAAGCGGTACCACTCGTAGCAATTGCTTCACTAGCCAACATTGATTCGGCGTGCTCGGCGTAGTAGCGCATCGTCATGGCACACTTGGCCACTTCACCCTTCGCGGCCGCAAAGGTCTTACCCATCTCACGCGACATCATCTCCGCGACAACGGGCACTTCACTCTCCAGCAGTTCGGCGGCACGATTCATAAGCAGGGCCCGTTCCGAGAAACTGGTCTGACGCCATGTTTCAAAAGCTCGGCTCGAGCGATCAAGGACGTTCTCGATGCCGGCGGCGTCGAGCGAGGAATAGGTCGCAATGACTTCACCGGTAGTGGGGTTAGTAGCAACAAATGGCATAGTGGCAGTTTGTCAGGCGCCGGGGGTTGGTGTATCACCCATGACGGATATGAAGCGTGGCGCGGTGGCACGAACGGACAAGTAGACGCAGACCATCAGGCCCGTGCTGATCAGTGTCACCGGACGCAGCCCGAAACGGTGAACAAAGAAACTCTGAGAGAAAGCGCCCAGGGGGTAGGCCACCGACAGGCTCATGGTGTAAAGCGAAAGGATTCGAGAGCGTTCGCCGCCAGGGGCGTGGAGCTGCACGACAGAGTTCAGGCCCGTGAGCGTCCCGATATAGGCGGCGCCCACGACAACCATGACCACAACGGCCACGCTCAAGGTGGGACTCACTGCATAGGCGGCTAGGCCCACAATCATGACGATGAGCGATCCCTCTAGGACCTTCAGCCGAGACGTACGGGCCGCCAGTGCGGGCAGGAGGATGGCGCCCAGTACGGCGCCTACTCCCTGGGCGGTAACCAGCGAGCTCGTCCCTACCTCACCAGCGTGAAAGACCTCGATAGCCATGGTGGGAACAAACGAGATGAAGGGACTCAAGATGAACGCAATCACCGCGATACTCAAAATGGGCGAGCGAGTACCCCGGACCGCCATGGCCGTCTTGGCGCCATGGCGAATCTGATCAATGAGGTGGCCCACTGGCGGAACTAACTGGCGCGGTCGACTCTTCACAAATCCGTAAATCAAGACGACGAAGTAAAAGGTTCCAGCGTTGATTGCGAAACACCATCCCGCTGAACCAAATCCCATGACCACGCCGGCCAGCATCGGGCCAATGATTCGTCCGAGATTGAACTGTGCCGATGACAAGGACACCGCCGCCAGAACCTCATCGGTTTCGACCAGGTCCCGAAGTAACGATTGCCAACTGGCCCAAGAACCAGCTCCCGCGAAACCCTCCACAATGGCAATCAAGACTGCGTCAATTGGTCGCAGATGACCAGTGAGGTAGAGAGCGGCCAGTGTTGTGGCGCACAGGGCCATGACCCCGTTCGAGATCTGAATGATGCGTTCCCGACTCATTCGATCTGCCAGAGCACCACCAACTGGCGAGGCAATGGCACTGGGAAGCCAGGCGGCCAGCGTCAAGAGGCCCAGCCACACGGCGTTATGCGTTGTGACCTGGAGGTAAACACCCATGGCGACCGACTGCATCCACGTACCCGACGAGGAAACAAAGGAACTAATGAGTGCTAACCGAAAACTGCGATGGCGTAACGGTGCAAAAGACGTTGAGGCCATGCAAGGACGCTAGTGGTGTCGCATTACTCTCCCTCCGTGCCAACCAATGATCTACAACTCGCACAACACTTGGTGGCCGAAGGTCGGCGCGTGGTTCTGCTGACGGGTGCGGGAATCTCCACGGCATCGGGTATTCCCGACTACCGCGGACCCGACGGTGTCTGGACAAAAAATCCCGGAGCTGAAGTGCGAGCCCACATCGATGTTTGGATGTCAGACATTGAAGTGCGCCGGGCGGGATGGCAACGTCGAGCGAACATGTCCTGGGAGGCCGTCCAGCCCAATGCCGCACACCACGCCATCACCGACTTTTCCCAACGAGGCATACTCGACGTGGTGGTCACGCAAAACATCGATGGCCTGCACCAAAAGGCGGGACTCACCGGGGAGCGGCTCATTGAAATCCACGGAACGGTCCATGAATCTTTATGCATGCGCTGCGATGCGCGCGGTCCCATTGAACTGATTCTTCATCGCGTGGAGGCCGGCGATACGGATCCACGATGTGAGGCCATGTCCGGGGGTAGCCACTGTGGTGGCATAGTGAAGGCGGCCACCATTTCTTTCGGCCAGTCACTCATCCTCGATGATCTGAACCGCGCCGAGCGGGCGGCCCGAGAGTGCGATGTTTTCTTGGCGGCCGGTTCGACACTCGGCGTCTACCCCATTGCTGCGATTGTGCCTGTGGCCAAAAGGGCGGGGGCGAAAATCATCATCGCCAATGGCAGTCCCACCGAAATGGATGGTCTGGCCGACGTCGTGGTCTCCGGTGATCTCACTGACACGCTGCCAGTGATATTGGCTGGTTAATTGTCGTCGCTCTTCTTGAGGCGCGGACGAAGGGCAAACCAGAAGACCGAAAACACGGTCACAACAACACCGACAATGCCGAGGGTCTTCTTCTTACCGGTGGAGGATTCGTTGCTCATACCACCATGGTACGGCGATACCCCGGGGTTTACACCCCGGGGTATCAATAGTTCGAACTACTGAGGCTTAGGCCTGGTGGGCCGCTTCAATAACGAATTCCAATGCAACCTTGTGCGAAACCACAAGGTTGCCATTTTCGAGGGTGCCCTCAAAGTTGACGTTGAAGTCACGACGGTCGATTTCGCCACGAGCTTCAAAACCAGCGACCGTCACGCCAGGCGCCATGCCCGGGCCGGTGCCGAGGAATTCGAGCTCGAAATTAACGGTCTTCGTGACGCCACGGAGAGTTAGATTGGCCTCGAGGTCGTAGAGATCACCACTCTTGGCGGTGATCTTCTTGGAGATGAACTCCAGAGTGGGGTGATTGTCGAGGTCCAAGAAGTCGGGGCTCTTGAGGTGACCATCACGAATCTCGTTATTCGTCGTGATTGATCCGGCCTGCACGGTTGCGGTCACGGACGAAGTCTCGGCGGTTTCGCCAATAACGACAGTTCCAGCGAATTCGGTAAATGAACCACGAACCTTGGCGGCCATGAGGTGGCGCACGGTGAAGTTCACGGACGAGTGAACTGAATCGACGTTGTAGGTACCGGGAGTGGGCAAATTGCTCATTGAATATTCCTTAATTTGGACGGATTTGTATGTCAAAGGTTATTATAGTTGCAGATACAACTATTTGTCAAGCAATAACTTTGAAAACAACTACTTGCTACACTTTCCCTATGGTTTCTGAGGAGTTCTGCCCGTCTAAGGACCCTCGCGTTCTACTCTTCGCCCAGCTTTCGGACACGAACGCCCGTCTCGAACGCCAGCTTGATGGTGAACTTCGTTCTCGAGCTGAACTCCCACTCCCCTGGTTCGAGACCCTTCTTCGCCTGCGGCAATCTCTCGAAGGTCACTTAACAATGAGTGAAATTGCTGACGCCATCGTTCACTCCACTGGTGGCACCACGCGGTTGATTGACCGCATGGAGGAGGAAGGGCTCGTTGCGCGTCAGGCCTGCCCCAAAGATCGTCGGGCCATCCACGTCGCAATCACGGAATCGGGCAACACCCGTTTCGACGAGGCGCTAGACATCCACGTTGCGTTGCTGGCTGAACTCTTTGACCGCAATCTCACAGCCGACGAACAGGCCCAACTCGTTGGGCTGTTGAGGAAGCTCCGCTAGTTCGTTGCTTTCGCCACCCAGGCCAGTGCGCCGGTGCGTTCGTCATCAAAGGAAAGTTCTTCACCGTCACCGATGCCCGCTGTCGCGTGAATCTCGGTTGCGAGTACTTCACTGGCGACGAGCGCAAAACCATCCGACAGATCGTCGACGCCAACTAGGTGCAGGGTGATGCGGTCCGAGACATCGAGGCCGGTCGTTTTACGGAGATCTTGGATCTGACGAACGAGGTCACGCAAGTAGCCGCGACGGAGTAGTTCATCGTTCAAGGTGAGGTCTAGCGCAACAACTTCGCCGCCCTCGCGCCCAACGGCAAAACCACCTTGACTCTTAACGCGCAGTTCTATGTCGTCGGTGCCGAGTACAAAGTCGCCGGTCGAGAGGGTCAGCGAAACGGTTTCGCCCCGTTCAAAGGCGGCGGCTACCGCCGCCCCATCGAGTTGACTCAGCGCCGGGCGTAACTCCTTGGCCGCCTCGCCCAGGCGAGGCCCGAGCGTTCGGAAGTTGGGAACCAGTTCAAAACTCAAGACATCGGCCAGTTCGGTGCCGTACTCAATAGCGTCAACGTTCAACTCTTCTTCAACAACGCCAGCCGGCGGACGGGGGCTACCTGGTGGCAGGAAAACCAGAGCCCGAGCGAGAGGCTGGCGCACCTTGACGCCAGCGTCGGCCCGAGCGGCCCGACCCATCGACGTCAGACTGCGAGCAACCACCATGGCCGCTTCGAGTTCATCGTCAATGTCGGCTTCGAGCGTGTGCGGCCAGTCGGCCAAGTGGACCGAGTTCGTCGCGTCGAGTCCAAACAGTTCCCGGTACATCGAGTCCGCCACGAAGGGACAGAACGGTGCGAGTAGTAGTGAGATGCGCTGGAGCACGTCAAGCAACGTGGCCTGTGCCGCCAGAGAATCGGAACGAGGAGCATTGGGATCAGTGCGCCAAAAACGTCGGCGGCTGCGGCGGACGTACCAGTTCGACAGGTCGTCGACGAGGCCCGAAACGGCTGACGCCGCTGGCAGTGGTTCATAGCCATCGAGCGACTCGGTGACAATCTTGGTAGTGCGCTCAAGGCGCGACAAGATCCAACGATCCATGTCGGGCCGATCGGCCCGGGCGGGAATTTCGGGGTCATGGGGATCAAACCCGTTGAGTGACGCGTAGGTCGTGAAGAAACTGTAGGTATTCCACAACGTACCTAGAGTCTCACGCATTGATGAATCGATGGCCCCAAGTGACGCACGGGTGGGTGTCCACGGAGAGCCTTGCGAGAACATCCACCAGCGCAGCGGATCGGCACCGCGAGAGTTCAAGACTTCCCACGGGTCAATCACATTGCCGATTGATTTGCTCATCTTGCGACCATCAACGTCCACGATGTGTCCGAGACAAAGAACATGTTCGTACGGCTTGGCCCCAAAGACCAGGGAGTTCACGGCCAAGAGGGAGTAGAACCACCCTCGGGTCTGGTCAATCGCTTCGGCGATGAACTGCGCCGGGAAGTTAAAAAGGGCTTCCGAGCCGGGGACGTGGGGGTAGCCAACTTGGGCGGCCGGCATGGCACCCGAGTCGAACCAGGCGTCGATGACTGGCTCCACCCGCTTCGCTTCAACTCCACAGGTGGGACACGCAAAGGTCACGGCGTCAATGGAGGGACGGTGGGGATCTAGTTCGGAGAGATCTCGCTGGGTCAGCTCACCTAACTCCTGGAGCGAGCCGATGCAAGTGAGGTGTCCGTCAGCACAGCGCCAAATCGGGAGTGGCGTTCCCCAGAAGCGATCGCGTGAAAGAGCCCAGTCAACGTTGTTGGCTAGCCACTCGCCGAATCGTCCTTCACGAATGTGCTCCGGATGCCAGTCGATGGTCTTGTTTTCGTTGACCATGAGTTCTTTGAACTTGGAGGTTGCGATATACCAGCTGGGCTTACCCCAGTAGATGAGAACGGTCGAGCAACGCCAGCAGTGCGGCAGGGAGTGCTCGTAGTTAAAGCGGCGAATCAAGATGCCACGGCGCTCAAGCTCATTGTTGATTTCGACGTTGGCATCACGAACGCCAATGCCGGCCAGCCACGGCACCTGAGCCGTAAAGGCTCCATCGGGGCCCACGGGGTTAACGGTTGGCAGACCATTCATTCGTGCGACCTGACGGTCGACTTCACCGAATGCCGGGGAGAGGTGGACGAGTCCGGTGCCATCTTCGGTCGTGACGTAGTCCGCGGGAACGACGCGGCAGGCATCGGCATCTTCAGGGAGCTCCACGTCGTCGAAGGGACGGCGATAGTGCAGTCCGACAAGTTGGCTACCGCTGAACGTGGCATCCGGCTTGACGCCCTCGCCACAGACTGCTTCGACGAGTGCTTCGGCCATTACGAGGCCATTCACGACGGCGTAGGTCACCTCAGGGTTCACCGCGACGCCGACGTTGCTGAGCAAGGTCCACGGTGTCGTCGTCCAGACCGCTAGGTGTGTAGCGCCAGGGAGACCGTGGGTGTCAGTGATCTCGAGCTGAATGTAGCAACTCTCATCGAATTCATCGGTGTAGACCCCGGGCTGACCGAGTTCGTGACTCGAAAGTGCCGTGCCGCAACGCGGGCAGTAGGGGACGACCTTAAGGTCTTCGTAGAGCAGTTCTTTGTTGAAGAGTTGCTGCAACTGCCACCAGACTGATTCGACGTAACTGGTGTGATACGTCCAGTAGGCCGATTCGAGGTCCACCCAATAGCCAATACGCTCGGTGAGCTTTTCAAACTCCCCTACATAGGTATGCACGCTCTCGCGACACAGACGGGTGAACTCGGCGATGCCGACCTCTTCTTCAATGGCCTTCTTGCCAGAGATTCCGAGGCGCTTTTCGACTTCAACTTCGACCGGCAACCCGTGGGTGTCCCAGCCGGCACGACGCTGGACAAAGTGGCCCTGCATGGTTTGGTAGCGGCAGAAAAAGTCCTTATAGATTCGAGCCCAAACGTGGTGCAAGCCCGGCTTGCCATTGGCCGTCGGGGGGCCTTCGTAAAAGACCCATGGGGTGGCTCCTTCTCGCTGCTGCATCGAGCGGGCGAAGACATCGTGCTCACGCCAACGGACGAGCTCTGCTTCTTCCAGCGCGACGAAATCGATTTCAGCACTAATTGGACGGAACACAAATCCCCTTTGTCTGTTCCTATCGTAGAAGACGATGACACTCTGACCGTCTTCTCCTAGGGTGCCCTCGTGCAATTAACCATCGAGCGCGAATCCTCATCCTCTCCCGCCGTCCGTGCGTTGATCTACTGCGCCCTCGAGGAACTCGGCCGCCGCTACGGGAGCAATGCAGACGACCACAGTCTTTCTATCGACGAACTTGAACTTCCCACCGGGGCCTTCTTCGTCGCCCGAGTCGACAATCATCTCGCTGGAGGCGTGGCGCTGAGAAGTATTGGTGACCCCAGCGAACGAGCCGCGGAGGTAAAGCGCCTCTGGATACGACCCGACCTTCGCCAAGCAGGAGTAGCGCAACGATTAATGGCTGAATTAGAGGAGTTCGCCGCGACTCTCGATATCGCATCGATCTATCTCGAGACTGGCGACAAGCAGCCCGAGGCCATCAAGTTCTACGCCCGAATTGGTTACGAACGCATTGCAGCCTTCCCCTTCGGGGTCGACCACTACCCCGAAGGGCTCAAGTTCCTAAAGGTGTTGGCGAACTAGTTCGCAAATCTTTCGTCGAGCCACTCCGGGGTTAGTTCGTCCAGGGAGTTCAACACGAGGTCGGCAATTTGAAAGGCCGGCATGCGAAGCTCATCGGACACCGGCACCGCCACGCACGTCATGCGTCCGGCCTTCGCGGCCAGAACTCCCGCGGCCGAGTCTTCAAAGACGAGACAGGAGGTCGGCGCCGCGCCGAGTGCTTTGGCCGCGGTAAGAAAGACCCCGGGGTGGGGCTTGCCGTAGGGCTCGATGTCGGCCGAGTGGATGGATTGAAAGTGATCCACGAGGTTGAAGTTCTCCAGACTCCGCATAATGAGGGGCATCGGAGTTGAACTCGCAACCGCTATTGGTCCCCGCTCGGAGGCCAGTGCAATGGCCCGCAGGGCCCCCGGCATCATGACGCCTTCGGACTCCACTAAATCGCCGACGGCCTGCAAAATCAGTTCGACCACCTCGGGTCGTGAAGGTGCCGTCCAAGGGTGCTGGGCAAACCAGTAGTCAACAACCTCGGAAACAAACATGCCCTTAGTAAGGCGTACCTCGCCGTGAGGAATCGGCACGCCGAGATCGCCAAGAATTTTGAGTTCGGCCTTATGCCAGAGAATCTCTGAATCAAGCAGGAGCCCGTCCATGTCGAACAGGGTGGCGGTCAGCATGGAACTACTTTCTCACAGCAACGAGATGTGGCGAACGAAGTGTTAGAGCGCGGCCTCAATAGCAGACACCAGCGCAGGGTCTTCGGGAGCCACGAGTGGACCGAAACGTGTGATCGAACCGTCACGGCCAATCAAGAACTTCTCGAAGTTCCAGCGGATGTCACCGGTGTGCCCTTCGGCGTCAGCAGTTTCCGTCAAGATGCCGTAGAGCGGGTGACGACCTTCGCCGTTAACTTCGACCTTCTCCAGGAGCGGAAAGCTCACGCCGTAGGAGGTTGAGCAGAAGGTCTGAATCTCTTCGGCACTGCCGGGCTCCTGCTCACCAAACTGATTGCAGGGAACACCGAGGACCGTGAAACCCTGGTCGGCGTAGTGCTTCTGCATCTCTTCGAGGCCGGTGTACTGGGGTGTGAGACCGCACTTAGAGGCGACGTTCACGACGAGAACAACCTTGCCGGAGTAGGCGTCGAGCTTCGCTGGCGTGCCGTCGAGGTTGTTGATGGTGGTATCGAAAATAGTCATGAGGGCACGATAGTGGCGAACCGGACATGCCACGCCTTCGACGGATGTGCCCTAGTTTGACGGGGAACGCCTAGGAGGGTGCCCCATGCGAGCAGTGAAGATCAACAACAACGAACTGGAGATTGTCTCGCAGGAAACACCCCAGCCCGGCCCCGATGACGTCGTAATCGAAGTACGAGCGGCCGGCCTCAATGCCGCAGATCTCTTGCAGCGACGCGGCTTTTATCCCGCACCTCCCGGTTGGCCCAGCGACATTCCCGGCCTCGAATGTGCCGGCGTGGTGCACGCCGTTGGTCTCAACGTCACTTCCGTTTCCTTGGGTGATCGGGTGGCTGCCATTGTCGGTGGGGGCGGTCAGGCGACCCACTGTGTCGTACCGGCCGAACACCTCATCGCGGTCCCCTCGTCCATTACCGACACCGAGGCCGGCGGCTTCGCCGAAGCCTTCACCACGGCCTTTGATGCCCTCGTTCTGAACGCCCACATCGCGCCTAATGAGCGGGTGCTCATCTCCGGCGCGGCTGGTGGCGTGGGCTTGGCCGCCATCCAGATCGCGCGAGCATTCGGCGCAATCGCCGTGGCCGTCACTCGTGACGATCGTCACCACGATGCTCTCCGTGACCTCGGCGCCAGTGAATGCGTGACTATTGATCAGGTTGGAACAATCGCCGACGTCGACGTCATTCTCGAGCTCGTTGGAGCGGCCCACCTGGCAGTTGCCCAGACCAAGCTCCGCCCCTTTGGGCGAGTCGTGGTCATTGGAGTTGGCAGCGGTGGACGCGTTGAAGTGGATCTTCTCGGGCTCATGTCGCGCCGGGCATCACTCACCGGATCCACGTTGCGAGCTCGGTCACGCGAAGAAAAGGCC
>CAFBLN010000018.1_pt1 | contig 22099 bp, 21 predicted proteins | sample 7268151 | NCBI WGS metagenome assembly CAFBLN01 (sample SAMEA6814035, study PRJEB35770) | uncultured Acidimicrobiaceae bacterium | biome: Freshwater; feature: Freshwater reservoir; material: water | place: Czech Republic | collected 2017-05-23 | depth 30m m
AACGTCTGCCTCACGGCCGGTATGGGTCCGGGACAGACCATGCTTTCGAATCCAGTCGTACGGATCGGTCGCAAGTGCATCATTGGTCGTGGTTCGCACATCATCGGACATTGGTCGATTGAGCTCGGTGACGAGATCCAAACGGGCCCCTACGTCTACATCACTGATCAGAACCACGGCTACGAGGACATCAACGCTCCGGTGGGGTGGCAGGCGACCAAAGAGGGCGCCGTCAAAATTGGTTCGGGCAGTTGGCTTGGCGCCAATGTCGTGATCTTGCCGGGTACCACGCTCGGTCGTAATTCGGTCGTGGCCGCTGGAGCGGTGGTGCGCGGCGAGTTCCCCGACCACGTCGTGCTCGGGGGAATACCGGCTCGGATTCTTCGTCATTACGACGAGGCCCGGGGCTGGGTGGACGGCGCACCACTGCATGGCTAGTGCGAACTGGGGCCTTGATCTTTCACCATTGCGCGTCTCGGCCACCTATCGTCGCCTCTACGCCTCGGGATTTGTTACAAACATTGGAAGTCAAGCGACCTACGTCACCGTGGCCTATCAGCTGAAGCAATTGACTAACTCGGCATTCGCCGTTGGTGTGATTGGTCTCGTCGAGTTGGCACCGTTAATCATTTTTGGGCTGTACGGCGGGGTGATTGCCGATCACTTCAACCGCCGCAACATTGTTCTTGTCTCCGAATTCGGCCTGATGTGCGCCGCCATTGCACTCATCATCAATGCCTCTCTGGCGCATCCGAGTGCTCTAATGCTGTACATCGTGGTGGCGTTCGTGGCCGTGGGCGATGGTCTGCAACGGCCCAGTCTCGATGCGCTCAATCAAGAGCTCGTTCCCCACGAGATGCAACGTCAGGCGTCGGCTCTCGGAATGTTTCGATGGACCTTCGGGGCCATCGTGGGCCCCGCCATTGGTGGCTTTGTGGCCGTTATGTACGGCTGTCGAGTGGTCTACATCGCCGACGTTGTGACCTTTGCCGTTTCGCTGGGATTTCTATTCGGTATCAAGGCCGTGGTTCGTCCGGAGCGCGAGGGTCGGCCTTCGTTCGCCAGTCTGCGTGTCGGCTTTGCCTATGCCGTTGGCCGTCGCGATCTCCTTGGCACCTATCTCGTGGACCTCGCCGCCATGATGCTGGCCTATCCCATGTTTATGCTTCCCTTCGTCGCCGATCATTTCGACCAGACGTACGCACTAGCAGCGCTCTACGCCGCCATGCCACTGGGCGCGCTCGTGGCGAGTGTGACTTCGAAGTGGACGGTGCGCGTTCATCACTACGGACGAGCCGTGGCGCTAGCTGCTGCACTGTGGGGTGTCGGCATCACCATCTTTGGTTGGACCTCTTCATTAGTTGTCGCCGTACTGGGTCTGTTCTGGGCCGGCGCGGCCGACTCCATAAGTGCCATGTTTCGAGGCACCATGTGGAATCAGTCGATTCCACCGGACGTTCGAGGCCGCATGGCCAGTATTGAAATGCTGAGTTACTCCATTGGTCCGCGTGTTGGGCAGTTCCGTAGTGGTGCGATGACGGCCGCTTTTGGCCTTCGTACATCATTGGCACTAGGGGGACTGGCCTGCGCCGGTGTCTGCGCCGCCCTTCCCGTTGTTCTTCCTGAGCTATGGAATTTCGACGTGCGGTCCAATGAAGATGTAGCTAACGTGGCGTCGATTCGGGCTCAAGAAGAGTAGGCAAGTTCACCACGTTTGTCCCTGCGGCCACAATGAGCTAGCCAGGACGACGGCGACCTAAAGCAGAGGCTTCAGCGCAGTTGCAATTACCGCTGTGAGGTACTGCACGTAGGTCGCTGAAGCATGGCCCGGATCCCACTTGGTGATGTAGTCGCCAACGACCGGGGAGCACGTTTTCTTCGTGCAGAACCATTGATGCGTAGGAATGAAGCCGGCACGGGTCAGTCGAGCAGCGTTTCTTTCGGCCACCTGCTGACCCTTGAATGCGGGCTTGGTGTATGAGTTTCCGCAGGATTGGACGTTTTTCACATTGAGCGACAGGCAAGGACCGGGGTTCATGTCGCTCCAGGGGAGATCTTCGAGGATGGCAACTTGGGTGGTGGAGGTTTTGAGGCGAGTAATTGTCGAGACGAGCCCGTCGCGCCAAGCGGTCGAGGTAAAGGGTTTCTGTTTCGCGTCACCAATCTGTGCGGTTCGCTCTCCGAGCAGAACCAGCTTTGGGCGCAATTTTTTGATCGCTGCGATTTGGCGAGGCAGCCAGGTGTTGCAAAAATCGAAGTCCTGGTACCCCAGTGGTTCGTATTGGACATTCACGTTTGCCACGTGGCAGCTGGCGTGCCAGATGACAATCAACTTGAAGTGATTCTCGAGCGCAATTGGGGCAAGGGCCGGTAACCACTGGGATGCGTGGGAGTCGCCGAACAGAACGACTGTGGTCTTCGAGGTGGTTGAGCCAAAGACACATCGGCGAGTCGTATCACAGCCAGGGTTGGTGGAAACTGGATATATCCGCGACACCGTGTCTTTCGATGCGGCCGGGAGCGCAGCGAGAAGTTTCGGCGTCAGCTTCACGATTTTTGGAGAGTTGGCCACGGCGGTGGCTACTTGCTTGGCAGTGCCACGTGGAGGTGTGCCGGCGAGGGCTGCGGTTGTGGTGAAGCCGGTAATGCACAAGCTCAGTGCTAGGAGTCGTACGACGCGCATGGCTTCATGGTAGGACACCCGTCGAGGGGCTAAATGTCGCCGACATTAACGAGACCTGTAAGCGTGACGGGTCTCGCGTTCTATGTTCCGATGAGCATGGAGTTCCAATCGGCAAGAACGTAACGGGTGCCATCTGGCGATGTCGTCGTGGTTTGCCGTCGACGGAAGTGGGTCGTGGCACCGAGCCGCACCTTGGGGAATGGAGTGTGTCGTGCCTCCCGCGATGATCGCAGTGCACGGGCAATTTGAAGTGTGACCAATGCGGCTGTACGAAGAATGCTGGTCATTTGGGCGCAAGGAGAGACGGGAAACGCTCTAACCTCACAGCATGGCCACAACGACATATCTCGTCACGGTGAGTGGTCCCGATCGTCCTGGAATCGCCGCTTCGCTCTTCGCTGCCGTCTCCCCGGAACGCTATCCCGAGGTGGAGATTTCTGACATTGCTCAAATCACGATTCGTGGCTATCTCGTTCTGTGTGTAGAAATCACGCTTGACGATGCCACCGCACCTGAGACCATCCAAGGTGAAATTGCCAATGCCGGAGTTCGTGATGAAGGTGTTCAGGTCTCTGTGGTGCGAGTCGAGCCCGAAGAGTTTCTAAACGGTAAGCGCCTCTTGCTCACCGTATTAGCACCGGCAGTTTCAACCGAAGCGCTTGGTGTTGTATTCGCCGCAATGGCTTCGTGCGGGGCGACGTGCGAACGAATCGTGCACTTAGCGAGCTACCCCGTGGATTGCTACGAACTCGTGGTACGGGGACCAAATCACGCGACGCTGCGTGAAGTCCTCACTCAGGCTGCCCGTCAAGCCGGTCTCGACGTCGCCGTGCAGCGCGCGGGGCTGCACCGGCGCTCGAAGCATCTTGTTGTGATGGATGCCGATTCCACGTTGCTCCGTGACGAAGTAATCGACATGATTGCTGAGGAGGCCGGCTGCGCGGCCGAAGTGAGTGCGATTACGGCATCGGCCATGGCCGGAGATATTGACTTCTCCGAATCACTCCGTCGTCGAGTCCGACTTCTGGCCGGTATCGATGTTGCAGTCCTCGATGCCGTCCGAGCGAAACTCCGACTAACCCCGGGTGCTCGAACCCTTATCCGGACGCTCCAACGACTGGGCTACGTCCCGGCGGTGGTCTCGGGAGGGTTTGTCGAGGTGCTTGAGCCACTACTGCGTGATCTCGGTGTTGAGTATTTGGCTGCGAATCGCCTCGAAGTGATTAATGGTCGCCTGACTGGTGAAATCGATGGCGAGATTGTTGATCGTGAGGGTAAGGCGCACGCACTCGCTCGCTTCGCTAACGAGATTGGCGTTCCGCTCCAACAGACGGTGGCCATCGGTGATGGGGCAAACGATATTGACATGCTCTCGCTGGCTGGCCTAGGAATAGCCTTCAACGCTAAGCCCGTGGTGCGTGTTCACGCCGACGCCGCGATCAATGTGCCGTATCTAGACGCTGTTTTGTACTTCCTCGGAATTAGTCGTGAAGAAATTGAGGCCGATTCATGAGTGTCCCTAACAACGCGGTTGAAGTACTCATCATTGGTTCTGGTTTCGGTGGACTCGGTATGGCGATTGAAATCGATCGACGACGCTTGGGTTCGTATCTCATCTTGGAGCAGGCCGATGGCGTCGGTGGTACCTGGCGAGATAACACCTACCCCGGTGCGGCCTGCGATGTTAAGGCCACGCTCTACCACTACTCGTACGCCCCCTGGGCCTGGAGTCGGACTTATCCTCCCCAGTCTGAAATCTTGGCGTACATCCGCGCTACTGCGGATCGCTATCGAGTTACACCTCGTGTCCTTATGAATAAGACCGTGGTGTCAGCCACTTGGCAACCTGCGTGGGGACTTTGGGAGGTCATTTGCAAGGACGGCACCAAGTACCACGGCCGTTATCTCGTCGGTGCCACGGGCCAATTGAATCGACCTGCCGTTCCCGAGTTTGCCGGTCGGGACACTTTTGCTGGCCCCCAGTTCCATACGGCCCGCTGGGACCACTCAATCGACCTCACCGGTAAGCGAGTAGCGCTCATTGGTTCGGGTGCGAGCGCAATCCAGGTCGGCCCCGCCATTGCCGAGTCGGTTGCTCAACTCGAGGTCTTCCAGCGTTCCGCTCCTTATGTCATGCCTAAGGAAGATCCCGAAACGACTCCCGGTCAACGACGCCGTCAGCAGTATCTCCCGTGGACGACCCTCTTTAGCCGTCTTCGGTCCTATGTCTTCGGAGAACTCTTTGGTGCCGGTCTGGTTGGCAAGAAGGAAATCCGAGCCAAAGCACGGGCTCAATGGGAAACCTATGTCAATGCCGTGGTGCAGGACAGTGATCTGCGAGCCAAGATTGAGCCCGATTACGAAATCGGTTGCAAGCGCGTACTTCTAGCTTCGGACTGGTACTCCACGCTGCAACGCGAAAATGTCTCGCTCGTAACTTCTGGAATTGAATCCATTACGCCTCGGGGCGTGAAGACCACCGATGGCGTAGAGCATGAATTCGACGTACTCGTCTACGCCACGGGGTTTTCGACCACGGACTTTCTGGCTCCCATGCAGATCACCGGCCGCGATGGCCAGACGCTGCGCAATGCCTGGGCCACCCGCCCGATTGCGCACCGAGGCGTAACGATCCCAGAGTTTCCGAACTTCTTCGTTCTCTACGGCCCGAACACCAATCTGGGGAGTAACTCGATTCTCTTCATGCTGGAGTCACAGATTCAGTACACCGCCCATTTGATGCGAGCCGCCAATGATCGGGACTGGCGTGGGATTGAGGTGAAGTCCGAGGCCCTTGAAGAGTGGCGTTCAATGATTGATGACGAGTCGGGTGAAACCGCTTGGCTGCAGGGTTGTCAGTCCTGGTACACAATCGACGGAGTCAACACCAACAATTGGCCGAAGAGTTCGTGGCAATACCATCAGCTCTTACGCTCCATTGATTTAACGAACTACGCCAACGTTTCATGAGCCGGCACTTGCCGGTGGCGCCGCAGCGCCTCGCCATGGCGGGGCTCAAGCGACTGGTCTTTAATCCGAACGTTTCGTTCGATAAGCAGCGTGCCCGTCTCCGCATCGCCACTCAAGCGAGTGGGGGAGCGAAATCGTTGCAGGTAATTCAAGTCGCTGGAGTCCGGTGTGAGGAGTATTCCCCTGCCGTTGTCACTACCGACACGATGATTGTGTATGTGCATGGCGGCGGTTACTGCGTTGGCTCGCCAGCCCTAGGTGTCCCGTTTATTACGGCCTTGTCGGATGCCCTGGGCGCCAAGGCAGTACTAGTTGACTACCGCCTAGCTCCCGAGGCCCCGGCTCCAGCTGCGGTAGGTGATGTATCGAATGTGCTGCAAAACTTGGGAGCAAATGTCGTCGCCGTTGGAGACTCGGCAGGAGCGGGCGCACTCGTGGCGGCACTGCAGGGACATCGGACCCTCGCGGCAGTATTGATTTCGCCGTGGCTCGATCTTTCCGATGACCGGTTGGGCCGTGCTGACTTAATAGAACGAGACCCCGTGCTGAGCCCGGCCTGGCTCGAAATGTGTGCTGCGGCCTACGCCGGGGTTGACCGCACTAACCCACTCGTCTCGCCATTACTCGGCGACCTGACCTTGCCACCGACGTTGGTGGTTGGGGGTAGAGATGACGTGTTGGCCCCTGATGCCACACGGTTAGTTGAAGTGCTTACCCGGCAAGGCACGGACGTCCAGGAGTTCATTATCCGTGACATGTGGCACGATTTTGCCTTGTCCGTAGGGCGCCTTGAAGCGGCTGATGTTGCGCTCGAAGTCGTCGTGAATTTCATCAAGCCCATGCTTCGTTACTAGGTTTCAACCTCTGTTATTGTCCCAGATAGACCAATCTGGGGGAGAGGTCGGCCGTTGTTGCTGAAAGTTTCTCCAGTCACAAGGGGGACCGATGTCACACACCAAGCCACTCGTCGAAGACTTTGCGACCGATTTTGATCACGCCGATCCCCAGTGGGTGAGTGACCCGTATCCCATTTGGGAGGACCTCCGTACCCGGTGTCCCGTTGCGCACACGAATCGTTACGGCGGTGCGTGGTTCCCTGCGACCCACGAACTCGTGAGTCGTGTGGCGAAGGACACTGAAAACTTCACTAGTCGTTCAGTGGTCATGTCGAACCTCCGCCCAACCGATGAGGACCTACCGGCACCGATTGGAATTGCCCCTCCGATTACCTCAGACCCACCATTCCACGCCATTGCCCGTCGCTTGGTGCTGCCAGCCTTTTCTCCCGGCGTCGTGAATGCACTCGAACCACAGATTCGTGCGCTCTGCAATCGACTGCTCGATGACATGGGCGACGCCGCCGTCGTCAATGGTGGTACCCAGTTCGCCCAGTACATCCCCGTGGGCGTCATTCAGCAGATGCTGGGTTTCCCGCTCGAAGACATTGAGATGTTCCTGCAGATTGTTATTGACGTACTGGACTCGATTGACTCATCGGCGGAGGATCGCCAGGCCACGGCCGACAAGAATCGTGCGTACTTCGAGAAGCAGATTCAGGACCATGTCGATAATCCCCGCGACGACTTCACGTCGTATCTCTTGAATGCCGAAATCGCTGGCACGAAGTTGGAGCTTGATCACGTGATTGGCACGATGGTCTTGACTCTCGTCGCCGGTATTGACACGACGTGGTCGGCTATTTCATCATCGCTCTGGCACTTGGCCCAAAATCCGGACGACCTTGCCCGCCTCGTTAACGAGCCCGAACTTATGGACGTTGCCGTCGAGGAGTTTCTCCGCTTCTACGCTCCCGTGACGATGGCTCGTCTCGTAGCGAAGGATCACGACTTCAACGGTTGTCCAATGAAGAAGGACGATTGGGTCCTCTTGGGATTCCCGGCCGCTAACCGCGACCCCGAAGTATTCGAGGACGCCGACAAGTTCATCATTGATCGCCGCGAGAACCGTCATGTGGCCTTTGGCCTGGGCATTCACCGCTGCGCCGGTTCGAACCTCGCCCGGCTCGAGCTCAAGGTGGCCATCCAGGAGTTCATCAAGCGATTCCCGACATTTACGCTAGAAAATCCCAACGAAGTCACCTTCTCACCAGGGCAGGTACGCGGTGCTCGGAACCTCCCCATCCGTGTGAAATAGGGCGTTACTCCAATTTGTCTCCGGTAGTTGAGGTGAGACAAAACAGGTGTTATTGTCTCACTAACGCCACAAAGGAGGGGTTGTGAAGGTAGTTATCAACGCAGATGCCTGTACCGGTCAAGGTCGGTGCTTCGGTATCGCACCCGAACTATTCGATTTCGATGACTTGGGTAATGGAGTAGTGAAGGGTGACGGAAAAGTCACCCCGGAACTCGTAGAAAAGGCCCGTTTGGCTGAAGCCAACTGCCCCGAGCACGCAATCTCAATCGAGGAATAGACATGTCGATCAAGCCCCCCGTAGAAGACTTCGCGACCGACTGGGACCACACGGACCCAGCGTGGGTTGCCAACCCTTATCCAATCTGGGACGAACTTCGTGAGAAGTGCCCAGTCGCGCACACCGACCGTTACGGCGGCGGTTGGTTTCCTTCGACCTACGAGCTCGTTTCCGCCGTAGCGAACGACACCGACAACTTCACGAGTCACACAGTGGTTATTGGTAATGGTCGTCCCGGCGAAGATGCACCGCCAGCACCGATTGGTGTGGCTCCGCCAATTTCTTCGGACCCACCCTTCCATCACATTGCCCGTCGATTGATTCTTCCAGCGTTCTCGCCCGGTGTTGTCAACACCATCGAGCCCTTTGTTCGTGAGTACTGCGGAAAGTTGCTCGACAACGTCTCTGCTCAGGAGATCGTGAACGGCGGTTCGGACTACGCCCAGTACATCCCCGTAGCCGTTATTCGCCAGATGCTCGGTTTCCCCGAGAAGGACGAAGACTTATTCCGCGAAATCGTCCACATCGTTATGGAAGGTATCGATGAGCCCGACATGGACAAGCGCATTGCGGCCTTCGAGCCCATCCGTATCTACATGGAAGAGCAACTTCAGGACCACATCGACCACCCCCGTGACGACCTCACGTCGTACCTGTTAAACGCCGAAATTGCTGGTACAAAGTTGCTCCCCGAGCACATCTTCGGAACCATTCTTCTGGTTCTGGTCGCCGGCATCGACACCACGTGGTCGGGCATCGCTTCATCGCTCTACCACTTGGCCACGAACCCCAAGGACCTTGAGCGTCTCGTAAACGAGCCGGAGCTCATGCCACTGGCGATTGAAGAGTTCTTGCGCTTTTACTCACCAGTGACGATGGCTCGCTTGGTCAAGGAAGACTTCGACTTCAATGGCTGCCCAATGAAGAAGGACGACTGGCTGCTACTGGGCTTCCCAGCCGCTAACCGCGACCCGAAGGCATTCCCCGACGCTGACAAGTTCATCATCGACCGTCAGATCAACCGCCACGTGGCGTTTGGTCTCGGCATTCACCGTTGTGCCGGTTCGAACTTGGCTCGTATGGAAATGCGCGTGGCTATCGAAGAGTTCATCAAGCGCTACCCGAAGTTCGAGTTGACCGATGCGGATGTTGTGACCTGGTCGCAGGGCCAAGTCCGCGGTGCACGCCATCTCCCACTGCGTATTCTCAGCTAAGCGTTACTACTTGGCTAAACGCCCGAGCACTCTGGTCCGCCAGCTGTCGCTCGGGCGTTTTGCTGTATTCGGTGAGCTACTGCAGCGCTGAAGATTGTGCCGCGCGAGACTACTCGCTGATGACCTACAGGATTGAGGGCTTGCCATCTTTTTGGATGTTCGCCATCCACGACTCGATTTCATCAACCTCTCGAGGCAGGGCCACCGAAAGGTTGCGGTGGCCTGTCTCGGTGACCAAGATGTCGTCTTCGATACGGATACCGATACCTCGATACTCTTCGGGCACGGTGAGGTCGTTGGCCTGAAAGTAGAGACCCGGTTCTACGGTGAGGACAAAGCCTGGCTGGAGATTGCCGTAGGCCGATTCGTCACGCGCGTTGGCACAGTCATGAACGTCAAGGCCAAGCATGTGGCTTGTTCCGTGCAGGGTGTAACGACGGTGTAGTTGCTTGTCGCGCCGCAGCGCAATTTCTGGAGTTTCCTTAAGAATGCCCCACTCGTACAGTCCTTCGGCGATGATGCGCATCGCCGTCTCGTGTGGCTTTATGAAGGGCACGCCCGGTGCGATTACTTCAATCGCCGCCTGCTGAGCACGGAGCACCAGTTCATACAGTGTGCGCTGGGCTTCGGTGAACTTGCCGTTGATGGGCATCGTTCTCGTCACGTCCGCGGTGTAGAGATTGTGACACTCCACACCAGCATCGAGCAGGAGGAGATCACCGTTGCGAACGACACCGTCGTTGGTAGTCCAGTGCAAAATCGTGGCGTGGGCGCCCGATGCGGCGATGGTGTCGTAACCGACGTCGTTACCTTCTACGCGAGCACGAAGATTGAAGACTCCTTCAATGACACGCTCGCCGTGTTCGACAGCGACGGGTAGAGCTCGTACTACGTCGGCAAAACCTTTCACGGTGTAATCGATGGCCAGCTGTAGTTGCGCTACTTCAAAATCATCCTTGATGAGCCTCATATCGCCGAGTGATTCCACCAATGAATGATCGTCAGGGTGTGGCGGGACTAGTTGATCGACATCACTGTCGAATCCCCGAACCACCAAAGTTCGAAGCGCCGTGACGTTGTCGAGATCCGCGGCCAGCTGCTCCAGTGGGGCCGTCGCGATTCCTAGATATTCCGCAGACTCTTCGACTCCACGCCGAGGTCCAACCCAAAGTTCGCCGTATCGAGAATTAGTGAAGAACTCGTGCGTGAGGTGGTTCCTGCGTTCGGCTACATACAACGTGCTGTGAGGGGCACCATTGTTCGATGTGATAACAAGGACGGAATCGGGATCAAAGCAGGCGGTGAGGTAGTAAAAATCGGTTCCAGGACGAAACCGGTAGTCAGTATCGTTCGCACGAACTTTAAGATTGCCAGCGGGAACCACAATGGCGGCGTCAGGGAACTGATTCGCGAGAGTAACTCGTCGCCTCGACGTGAATGTAATGGCGGGGTGTGGGGTGTTGTTGAGTGGGGCTGGCCCCCAGTGGCTGGTCATGTGTTCAAACAAGGTGCGAGGACAGGCGGGGCGATGGGGCCCAACCCAGACCCAGTGCTCAGAAATGGGATTCCCTTCAGAGACATCCGGCTCGGGAATGTTCGATAGTTCTTCGCTCACGGGACAAATCTATCGGCGCACGGTAAGGAATTTTCAAAATCGCGAAAGAAGTACCGTAAGGAATCGACTGTTGAAGACAATTGCTAAGTGATGGTTTCTGTGCCCGTTGACGATTTCTATGAATTTGCTCACACGCATATGCCAACCATTGCCAATTTCGCTCGGCGCCGTCTGTACCCATTAAATCCCGAAGAGCTCGACGACATTGTGGCCGATGTGCTGATTGTGGCGTGGCGTAAGCGTGATGCCATCCCCGTTGGGGCCGAAGCCCCTTGGCTTATAGGCGTAACCAGGAAGGTGCTCGCCAACGCCCGCCGGAAGAAATACCGTCGATCTGCGTATATCCAGTCACAGCGAGCCGAAGGAACCCATCGTTCTGCTGAAGATCGCGTTCTCAAAGATGCAGCCGTGGAGGCCTCGATGGCCACGTTGTCCTTTGGCGATCGAGAGATTTTGATGTTGCACTACTGGGATGATCTGTCAATCGAGCAAATCGCCACCACGACGGGGGCGACCGTGAATGCGGCCTCCGTCCGTCTGTCGAGAGCGCGCAAGCGATTTCGAGAGGCTTTTGCCAAGTTTGAAGAATCATGAAATTTTTGACCTTGTGGCGACATAACTAAGTACTGAAGGGATTACACAATGACTGATGAATTCGACCGCCTGCGAGCTGCTAATCCAGCCACGAACACCACCTATACGCACGGTGACCTCGCCGCCGTCGCCCGACGTGCTGAACTGCCAACGCCGAATAAGACCACTCGATTCGCTCAGGGATTTCGCTTGAAGATGGCCTCAGCGGCCATGGCCGCCTCCCTCCTCACCTCTGGCGGCATTGTGGCATTGGAGTCGAGCTCATCACCATTGCCGGTCTTGACCCTCGGCGCGGCTTCTTCATCGACCGCAAATAACTCGGCAAGTCTCCCAACCTTAGACAAGACAACTGATTCGAAGATTGCCGGCGGTAGTCAGAGCGCAATGGCAATTTGGGGAACATACGAGTTCTCGGCGTCCGATTCCCTTTCAACCTCGCCTAGTCAAGCGCCGGTCTACAGGGTTGCTGGTGTCAGCGATGGCAACGCTCTGACAATTGATCTCGCCAAGGCGCTAGGTATCTTTGATTCGGCCGTTGATATCAAGGTGACTGATGGTTACGCCGGACTCCCCGTGAAGTGGTACGAGTACACGACCGACAATGGGACCATCTCGGTGACCGTCAGCGAAAACAGTGCCACAACGTGGTACTTCTCGTCGCCAGCGGCAGGTGTCTCGAGCAATAATTCCCTAAACGTGAACACGATTACTAAGCCTGAATTGGCTGCATGGTCGGATTCCGTGATTGACGGCCTTCGCTTCAACCTTTCCCTTAGTGACGCGACCTATTCGATCTATGGCGACCAGGGGAGCGTGAACTACCAAGTGCTCGTCGGTGGCATTGCGACCGACCTGTCGGTATCGCTGGGGTTTGACAACCAGGGAACGGTGCTCTGGGCGTACGGAAGTGTGGCCACGTTTGACCGTATGGGGAACTACCCACTCATTTCAGAGCGCGACGGCGTGGACAACTTGTCGTCTGGTTCTCCGTATGGCGGGGGTCCGGTAGCAATGACCGAGCGAGTCGCTAACGGGGTCGCCTCGAGCGATGTGATGCCTGCGGTCGGATCTGACGATGTTCTGACGCCGCCGGTAATGAAGGTTCTGATTACTTCGGCCGCGGTTCAGCTCAGCGCTGAGCAAATGACCGACGGTAGTGTCTGGCTCATTCCGATGTACTCGTACACCGGTACGGTGACCAATGCAGATGGGACCACAACGGAGTCCACGTGGAGCACGGTTGCGGTTGACCCCGCGTACCTCAAGATTTCCGTTCATCCTTCCCCGATTGCCTACTGATTGACCGAAAGCGTGACGCAGAGCCAACGAACGGGTCCACTGGCGTTCTAGGCTCACAACGTGGATATTTCAGTCGAAAACATTGGTGATGTAGCGCTCGTCCGTTGGAATGATGGTCAGAATCGAATCAATCTTGATTCGATTGATCGCATTCGCACCATCTTCCGAGAGTTGGCCGAACGCGAAGGACCACTGGCCGTCGTATGGACCGGTGCTGACAAGTTCTTTTCGAACGGCTTAGACCTCGACCGCTTTGGAAACAACCCCGAAGAGATGGGTGAAACGCTGATTCAGCTGGACCGACTCTTTGGACAGCTCATGGTCTTTCCTGCCTATCTGATTGCTGCCCTCAATGGTCACACCTTTGCCGGTGGTGCCATGCTGTCGCTGACGGCCGACTATCGCATCATGCGAAGTGACCGTGGTTACTGGTGTCTCAACGAAGTCGACATCAACATGTTCTTGCCACCCAACATGGCCGATGTCGTGCTCGCACGGATGCCGAAGAACTCCGCGCTCGAAGCGATGAATACGGCCCGCCGCTACTCCGCCGCGGAGGCCAAGGAGGCGGGCATTGTCGAGGCGATTGCCGAAGGTGACGATGTCCTAGCGAAGGCGTTGGAGTACGCCGCGGTGATTGCTCAAAAGAACCGCCGAGGCATTGCCACCCACAAGGAATACATCTTCGGCGACTTGGCGCGCCAGCTGCTGGCTTAAGCCAACCAGCCCATGTCCTGGGCAATCTGCACGGGGTCAGCGATTACTAGCCCTGAATGAAGTTGCAGCGTTCGGATTAATCCGGCCGCTTCAAAGAGTGACTCGTGTGTGCCGGTATCGAGCCACGTGGTCGTGCGGGGGAGAACATCGACGCGTAGCTCACCCAGTTCGAGATACACGTTATTGAGAGCCGTGATTTCGAGTTCACCACGGGCGCTCGGCTTGAGCTCCTTGGCGATTTGGCTCGCTCTTTCGTCGTAAAAATAAATTCCGGGGACCGCATAGTTGCTCTTGGGAGCGACGGGCTTTTCCTCGAGCGACAAAACTCGTCCTCCGTCATCAAACTCCACCACGCCGTAGGAAGTGGCGTCGGCCACTTGGTAGGCAAAAATCTGAGCTCCCGAGACTTCATTGAACTTTTGGAGCTGTGTGCCGAGGCCCGGTCCATAGAAGAGGTTGTCGCCCAGAATCAGGCAGGACTTGTCGCCAGCGAGGAACTCTTCACCAATTATGAAGGCCTCCGCTAATCCATTAGGTGCGTGCTGGGTGGCGAACGTAATCGAGATGCCGAACTGTGATCCGTCGCCCAGTAACCGTTCGAATGCAGGCCGGTCATGTGGCGTTGTAATAATCAGAATCTCGCGAAGACCCGCCAGCATCAGCGTGCTGAGGGGGTAGTAAATCATGGGCTTGTCATATATCGGCAGCAACTGCTTCGAAACGGCCTTAGTAATGGGGTGAAGCCGTGTACCGCTGCCACCCGCCAGAATGATTCCCTTCACCTAACTAGTCTAGGTCTGGTATTTCGAAGGTTCAGTTGAGGGGAAACGTCTTGAAGCTCGTCATTACAGGTGCGGCCGGATTTATTGGCTCGCGGCTCGCGGAACGCAGCCTGGAAGAGGCTGAACGACTGGGCTACGACCGCATTGTCCTGCTCGACGCGTTGACCTATTCGGGACGGCGCGAGAATATGGATACCGTACTTCGCGATTCCCGCGTGACCTTCGTGCACGCATCCATCAACGACGCCGCAATGGTGGATGAGGTTGTGTCCGGTGCTCAGGCCGTACTGCACCTGGCGGCCGAAAGTCACGTAGACCGTTCCATTCACGGAGCTCAGCCATTCTTTATTACCAACGTTCTCGGGACTCAGCAGTTGCTCGAAAGTGCCCGACGCGGTGGCGTGAGCAAGTTCGTCCATGTTTCGACCGATGAGGTCTACGGATCAATCGACGAAGGCTCGTGGAGCGAAGACCACATCCTGGAACCCAATTCTCCCTATTCGGCGAGTAAGGCCGGATCCGACCTTGCGGCTCTCGCCTATCACACAACTTTTGGTCTTGATGTCAGCGTCACGCGGTGCTCCAATAATTATGGGCCACGGCAATATCCCGAAAAAGTTATTCCGCTGTTTGTATCAAATCTCATCGATGGACTCAAAGTTCCGCTCTACGGTGACGGACTTAATGTTCGCGACTGGCTACACGTCGACGATCATTGCCAGGGAATTTTGAAAGTTCTCGAAGGCGGCAGGTCGGGTGAGATTTACAACATCGGTGGTGGTACTGAATTGACAAATCACGAAATCACCTTGAGGTTGCTCGAGCTTTGCGGTGCGAGCACCGACATGATCGAACCAGTCGCCGACCGTCTAGGCCACGACCGTCGTTATTCCGTGGACTGCACGAAGATTGCGGCTGAACTCGGGTACAAGGCACTCGTGCCATTTGAATCTGGCCTTGAGGCCACCGTTCGTTGGTACTACGACAATGAAGCCTGGTGGCGTCCACTGAAGGCTGTGAAGAGTTGATACTCGAAGAACTGTCGATCCAGGGTCTCTACAAGCTCACCTCACCCGTCTGGGGCGACGACCGCGGCTACTTTCGCGAGTGGTTCAAGCTGCCCGATCTCACGGAGGCAGGGATTTCCTTCACTGCCGCGCAGGCCAATTTGTCACGATCGGCGCGCAACGTGGTGCGTGGGCTTCATTTTTCCGTGGCTCCCGAGGGCCAGGCGAAAGTGGTCACTTGTGCCGAAGGCGAACTGGTCGATGTCATGGTTGATCTCCGGATCGGTTCACCAACGTTTGGCGTCACTGAACTTGTAACGCTGCGTGGTGGCGACGGAGTTTCACTGTATTTACCCTCTGGTATCGGTCACGGTTTTTGTGCAACCAGTGATGACGCCGTCTTGGTCTATCTCTTGTCCTCGACCTATAACCCCTCCACCGAGCTAGAAGTTCATCCCTTTGATAGTGAGTTGATGGTGCCCTGGCCACTGAGCGGGGAAGCTATTTTGAGTCCCAAAGATGCGGCGGCTCCATCACTCGCCGATCGTCGCCACGATAAGTCTCTGCCTCAGTATTAGTTGTCGTTGTGACTGCACTCTCTTCATCTGGCGTCATAGCGCTTTTCGCAACTGTCTTTCTTGCCAGTGCAGTGGAAATGGTTGAAGCCCTAACCATTGTGGTGGCGGTTGGCGTCACCAAAGGTTGGCGTTCGGCCGTCGAAGGAGTTTCTGTTGCCCTGCTGGCCCTTGCGGCACTCGTAGCACTATTTGGACCAGCCCTCGCCCGGATTCCTCTGTCCTCACTGCGCATCGTGGTCGGTACGGTACTCCTGATTTTTGGCATGCAGTGGTGGCGCAAGGCAATTTTGCGGAGTATTGGATTGAAAGCAAAGCACGACGAAGATGCAATCTTCGCTGAGACGGTCGAAGAGCTGAAGAAGAGTTTGACGAGCACTCGGGATGCGACCGCTTTTGTGATGGCCTTCAAGGGTGTCTTCTTGGAGGGCGTCGAAGTGGTGGTTACCGTTATTACGTTGGGTAGCTCCGCGCACCGGTTAGGCGTGGCCGCCACTGCCGCTGGTGTGGCGGTGGTGCTGGTGGCTGTGGTCGGGGCTGTGGTGGCGCGCCAACTTTCCAATGTTCCTGAAAACGCAATGAAGATGGTGGTCGGCATCATGATGGCTGCCTACGGAACCTTCTGGATTGGCGAGGGGATTGGACTCCATTGGCCCGGGCAAGACCTTGCGCTTCTCGCCTTTGCGGCGATCTACGGCGTACTCACGTGGTTGGTCGTGGCCTCGCTCGCACCGCATCGGCCATCGGGCACGGAGGCGCCATGAAATACGTTCGAGCATTCTTCAGGTTTCTCTTTGATTTCTTCGTCGGTGATACGCCTGAACTTTTCGTTCTTGGACTTGCGGTACTCGCGATTTCTGGAACGCTCATTCACACCCTGAAGTCTCAGGCGCTAGTCATCGTTCTCTTGCCCCTCATGGTCTTTCTGGGCGTGGTCGGGTCCGTTCTCCTAGAGCGCCGTCGCAAACACCGCTAGACGACGACTCCACCGTGGGCTACGGTAATTCAATGGTGCATGCACGAACAGGCTGGCGGGTGGTCTTGGCGACGACCATATTGAGTCTTGCCCTACCTCTGACGGTCGCCACTACCCGGGCAGCAACCGATCCCTGTGCGTCTTCGAAAACCAAACTGGCCTGCTTGGCATCGCTTCCGACCTTGGCTCAAGTGGGAGACCAGATTCGCCTGGGGCACGCACTAGTGAAACTGCCAACGACCAATCCAACCCTGGCGTACCTCTCCAACAGCGTTACCGGTGCAAACTCTTTCTTTATGCCAACTGGTCGGTGCAACCAGGTGGCCCATCAGTCCGACGGAAGCCCAGCGTCAATCGCCGATTGCACGTTCGGGAACGCGAAGGCGGGGAGTGCCAACACCATCGTTCTGACCGGAGACTCGCGAGCCGTTATGTGGGCCACGGCATACGCCAAGTTGGCTACCGTCCTTGGTTGGCGGTTGGTCGTTCTAGCTAAGCCCGGTTGTGTGGCCCAGACTGGTGAACTCACGTATCTCAATGTGCCCAATCGACCTGGGCCGTGGGTGGCGTGCAATCGTTTCCGCACCGCAGTCATGAGCGATTTGGCGGTGCTGAAACCGGCGATGGTGGTCGTCGCCTCCAACCCGGCGGCTTCATTGGCTGATGGGCGGCGTACGTCGCAGAACGGAACGTTGGCCCATGCCAACTCACTCGCATATCTCCAACTCCTTAAGAGTGCTTCGCCGAATGCATCGTTTGTCTTCCTGTCGGGCTTCCCGCTTCTGGTGAATACATCTCCGGGTGTAGCGAATCCCGTGGCCTGTCTCGCCGCGCACAAACAGGACATCCGCTTCTGTGATGTACGTTCCAACAATTCGGTCAATGACGACCCCACCAATCGGGCCGTCACCCAGTCTGCAGTTGATGCCAACTTTGCCGTAATCGATCAGAAGCCCTGGCTCTGCAGCCCGACGTGTCCGGGAGTCATCAACAAGATGATTCCCTATTCCCGTGATGGACTGCACATCAATAACACCTATAGCGGATGGCTCATGGGTGTGATGTGGCGGTCCTTGGCCGGCGTGCCCAACTCGCCCGTTCAACTACCAACAAACTAAAAAATCCCTAGCTGCTGAGCAAGAGCGGTGCCCATCACCGCCCCTTCGCATCCAATTGTTTCAAGCGCAGCCACATCATTCATATCGCGGACACCGCCGGCGGCAACGACCGCAATGCCCGTAGTGCAGAGCCGGCGATACAGGCTTAGATCAGGACCACCCATAGTCCCGTCACGGTCCACAGCGGTGGCGTGAATGCGTGCGACACCAGCGTGCAGGCAGCGCTCTACTGCCTCTTCGGGTGTAAGTCCCGACGAGGCCAGCCATCCCTTGGTTGCTACCAACCCATCCTTCACGTCGATAGCCACAACGAGCGCGAATCCAATGGCCTCGACGAACTTCGTCATGGCCTCGGGCGTGGCGAAGGCGGCCGTTCCCACAATTAGGCGTGTCGCCCCCGCCTGTAGTAGTGCCGTCGCTTGCTCGGGCGTACGGATTCCACCCGAAACCTGTAGCGGAGTGGCGCCGCTAACGTTCTGGCATCGTGAGAGAACTTCGGGCCGAAAGGCTCCGTCTCGGGCACCTTGGAGGTCAACAATGTGGAGGAGATCGGGGGTCGTAGCGGCCAATACCCGCTCTACGTAGGCTTCGAGCGGTTGACGGAAGAGAACGCGGTCGTAGTCGCCGCGTTCAAGACGGACGGCATCGTCTCCGAGGACGTCGACGGCAGGGATGACTTGCACTCTGCCATAGTAGCACGCTAACATAGTGATATGACCAGCGGCAAAGTATCTCCGGCGACAGACGACGGCCTGACGGCCCGTCGATTTGACGACCTTGCTGAGGCACTGAGCGGAGTGCGTACTGCCAATCAAATGAAGAGCGTTCTCCGCGATCTTTGCACGGTGGCCGAGCTTGACGCTATGGGCCAACGACTCCAGGTGGCGGGCCTCGTCAATGAAGGTGTCTCGTACCAGGAAATCTCCCGTCAGACTGGCGCATCCACCGCGACCGTGACCCGTGTCGCGCATTGGCTGCGATACGGCGAAGGCGGCTATCTCGCAATTTTGAAGAAAGTAAGAAAATGACCAATCGTTTGTCCTTAGCTATGCCATCCAAAGGTCGCCTACGTGAGCCTTCGTGGAGCCTGCTCGAAGCCAGCGGTGTCGCTCCGCAAGAGCCCGGCGAACGGGTCTTGCAGACCTACTGCCGCAATGCCGACATTGATCTACTCTTCGTTCGAGCCGATGATGTTCCAGAGTACGTCCAGGACGGCGTCGTGGACTGCGGGATCACTGGGCGCGACTTGGTCGCTGAAGGTAATTACGACGTAGAAGTTCTGCTGAATCTGGGCTTCGGCTACTGCTCCCTGCAGGTAGCGGTACCTACCGAGAGCACATTCACCTCGCTCAAGGATCTCGATGGTCTGCGCATTGCTACGTCGCACCCAACCATCGCCCAACGTGCCCTGGATGAGGCCGGTATCACTGCCGAGTTGATTTCGGTTGGGGGCTCAGTGGAGATCGCCCCTCGACTGGGTCTGGCCGAAGGGATTATCGACCTGGTATCGACGGGCAGTACGTTGCGGACCAATGGCCTTCGTTCGATTGAAACAATTTTTGAATCAGAGGCCGTCGTTATCGGACGACGCGGCGCCACCGCATCGCAAAATCGAAACACACTCGTCACCATGCTGCAGTCCGTTATTGAGGCTCGCAAGAGTCGCTACCTGCTCTTTAATGTGCCTACCAAGTACCTCGCTGAAGTGGTGGCCGAATTGCCAACGGCCGGGTCACCGAGCGTCTTGACATTGGCAGACTCTGACGTAGTTTCGGTCCACGCCCTCGTTCCGGCGAGCGACATATGGGCACTCATGCCCAAGCTGGAAGCGAAGGGTGCGAGTGCCATTTTGACCTTGCCAATTGAACGGATGGTCCGATGAGCCGCACTACCAAAGTCGATCGAGAGTTCACGATTGAAGACATCGTGAATGACGTCAAGAATCGCGGAGATGCCGCGGTCGCCGAGTGGTCAGCACTCTTAGACGGTGTTGAAGAACGTGCACCTCAGAAGGCTGTACCGAGCGGCGATATCCCAGGTGACGCCGTGCTCTTTGCCGCCGACGCCATTCGTCGTTGGCACGCTTCTCAAATGCCGGCCACCGTCACCATGGAAGTAAACCCCGGCGTCTCGCTGGAGCGTCGATGGGTCCCGATCCAAACGGTCGGCCTCTACGTCCCGAGTGGTCTGGTCTCTTCTCTGCTTATGACGGCGATTCCCGCCCAGGAGGCCGGTGTCGACAACATCGTTATCTGCACACCGCCACGTGGAGCCGAGAACGTCGCCGCCGCAGCCAAACTCATTGGGATTTCCGATGTCTTTGTCGTGGGCGGCGCGCAAGCGATTGCGGCCATGGCCTACGGCACGGCCACCATCCCGAGAGTCGACAAGATTTTTGGACCTGGTGGTGGTGCGGTCAACACCGCCAAGTTGCTAGTGAGTCAAGTAGTTGCTATCGATCTTCCCGCCGGACCAAGTGAAGTTGTTGTCGCCGCCGACCCCGGAATTGAGGAGTCGCTCATTGAGCAGGAACTGGCGGCCCAGCTGGAACACGGTCCGGATTCGCGAGCGTTTGTCGTGCGAGTCGGTGACGACCTTGACGCAGCCGTGGCTGAAATTGATGGCTATGCCGCAGAACACGTGGCCCTTCTCGGTCCTCGTGCCGAATCGCTGGCACCTCGAATTCGTAATGCCGGCGCGGTGTTTGTTGGCCGGTACGCCCCGGTGCCGGCTGGGGACTACGCCACGGGAGGCAACCACGTGCTCCCGACTGGTGGGTGGGCACGTTCTACAGGGGGTCTCGGCATTGAGGCCTACATGAAGACGGTCACAATCCAACGCATTAGCGAAGAAGGACTTGCCCTACTTGCTCCAACCATTGAGGCCCTTGCTGAACTCGAAGGCCTCCCTAACCACAAAGCGACGGCCCGCCGATGAGCAAAATCCCACCACCACTCGCCGCCTACCAATGGCCACCCGCGACTGACGAACTGGCCGAGCGTGTCGGCTTAGCGCCCGATCAGATGCTTCGCTTTGACGGGAACGTGCCACCTCAGGCCCCGGTGACGGCGCGACCAGCCACGATTGCACGAGCTTTGGCTGATGTCAACGAGTACGACCGTGGTCGCTACGCGCCACTGCGGGAAGACATTGCCACGTATCACGGTGTCGAGGCCAATCAAATTGTGCTCGGTGCCGGTAGTGACGAATTGATTGTTCTCTGTGCTCGCATCTTTGCGTCCGGTGGCACGATTGCCACAGTGCCCTCGAACAGCTATTCCATGTATCGATTCGCGGCGGGAATGGCGGGAGCCACCGTCATTGACGACCCCTCGAAGGCCGACCTGGTCTTTGTCTGTCGACCTAACAATCCGACAGGTGAACTGCCCGACATCCCGACAGTTCCCGGTCAACTTGTGATTGATGAGGCGTACGCCGACTACGCCGGTGTGAGCGCTATCGATCAGGTTGATAATGGTGTAATTGTGCTGCGCACGTTCTCGAAAGCCTTTGGCTTGGCTGGCGCTCGAGTGGGATATTCAATCTCCACGCCGCAGCTGGCGGACGCGATGGCGGCACGATTGGCCCCTCTCTCGGTTTCCACCTTGTCAGCGGCACTCGCCCGAGCGGCGTTGGCATCCCCCCCGGATGTCTCATCTCAGATTGCCGAACGTGAACGGTTATCGGTCGCATTGAGTGAACTCGGATTTACTCCACTCAAGTCCTTCACTAACTTCTTGTACATCCCCATGGAAGACCCCGAATCTGTCGTAAACGGACTACTGCCCTACGGGATTGTGGTGCGTGCGTTTGCCGGCGCACTACGTATCAGCGTTCGAGATGAGCTCGACGACAATCGCCTCCTCGAAGCGATTGTCGCCTGGCAACAAGGGATACCGCCTAGCTCGGTACCCACGATTTTCCGGCGTGCTACCGCTGAAACGTCCATCGCAATCCGACTCCGCATTCCAGGCGAGGGACGGGTCTTCGTCGACACCGGTCAAGGTTTCTACGACCACATGCTCCAGCAGCTGGCTTTCCACAGCGGCATGGATCTTCGCCTTGAAGGAGTCGGTGACCACGAAACGGGTGATCACCACACCGTTGAGGACATGATG
>CAFBLN010000019.1_pt1 | contig 22011 bp, 17 predicted proteins | sample 7268151 | NCBI WGS metagenome assembly CAFBLN01 (sample SAMEA6814035, study PRJEB35770) | uncultured Acidimicrobiaceae bacterium | biome: Freshwater; feature: Freshwater reservoir; material: water | place: Czech Republic | collected 2017-05-23 | depth 30m m
CAACGACGAGGACAGGCTGAAACTCAATTGACGAACCCAAGGCTTCGCTGCGCAGGTCGACGCGAACGACCTGACCTTCAGCGACGCGTTCTTGAGACGTTCCGGTGCGAATTACGGCGTACATAGTTCGTTTATGTTAGCCGAAATAAAGAAGGTCACGTTCCGTCCGCTCTACAGGCCGGCCGAAAGGACAAAACCACGGCCGTCGCAGACCGCACAGGTGCTGGAGACTGACTCCAAAAGCCCTTCATTGACCCGCTTTCGGGTCATTTCGATGAGACCCAGCTCGGAGATGTCAAAGACTTGAGTTCGAGTCTTGTCCCGCGAGAGTGCTTGACGTAGTGCCGAGGCGACCGCCTCACGGTTGGCCTTGATCTCCATGTCGATGAAGTCGATGACAATAATGCCACCAATATCGCGGAGTCGGAGTTGGCGGGCGACCTCTTCGGCCGCCTCGAGATTGTTACGAAAAACGGTCTCTTCAAGGTTCGTTGAGCCCACGTTCTTTCCGGTGTTGACGTCCACCACGGTGAGGGCCTCGGTGCGCTCAATAATCAGCGATCCACCCGACGGTAGGAAGACCTTGCGGTCCAGGGCGCGGTGAAGCTGTTCGTGGACGAAGTAGCGCTCAAAGAGCGGAAGTTCTTCAGTGCCCTTCTCGTAGAACTCGACGCGGTCGGCCAACTCGGGGTTAACGGCCGTTACGTACTCGCGGACCTTTTCGAAGAGCTCCTTATCATCAATCAAGACGGCGCGGTAGTCATCATTGAGCTCTTCGCGGAGTAGTCGAACGGCCATGTCCAGGTCGCGATAGACCAAGCGTGGCTGTGGCGACTTCTTCGCTTCGGTCTCGATGGCCTCCCACTTCTCGGCCAGAGACTTCACGTCGCGGGCGAGGTCTTCGCTCGAGACTCCTTCGGCCGCGGTACGCACGATGATCCCGTGTTGGGCCGGCTTCACTTCGTCAATGACCTTGCGGAGGCGTCGGCGCTCGCCGTCACCGAGCCGCTTAGAGATACCAATCGTCGAGGAGTTCGGAACGAGCACAGCAAATCGACCAGGCAGTGAAACGTCTTGAGTCAAACGGGCGCCCTTGGCCCCAATGGCGTTCTTGGTGACCTGACACAGGACCGTCTGGCCGGCCTTCAGCATGTCCTCGATCTTCGCGTCGTTCGAGGGCTTAGTCTCGACCTCATCACTTTCGAAGGTCACGTCGTTCTTGTAGAGCACGGCGTTCTTCGGTATGCCAATGTCGACGAAGGCTAATTCCATGCCGGGAAGCACGTTTTGGACTCGCCCCACGTAAATGTTGCCGTCAATCTGCAACGTTTCGTCGGCCTCACGGGCAACGCGGTATTCCACGAGTGAGCGGCCCTCCATGGTGGCGATGTGCGTGGCGCCATCAACTACGTGCACGCACATGAGGTAGCGGCCTTGGGCGCGACCCTTGCGATCCCCGCCACGACGGCGAGTGCTCTTTTTGCGCGATGCCGCAGAGGAGCCTTCAGCCGCATCGGGAGCGGAGGCTTCGACCGGGGCGTCCGCGGGGCGTCCCTGACGGGGCGGAGTGGCACTGGACTGTCCTGCGCCACCCCCTTGAGCACTGCCTTGACCCGGGCCCTTGCCTCGACGGCGTCGGTTGCGGTTGCGGTTGGCATTCAATGAAGCCGCCGGACGAGCTTCACCTTCGGGGCGAGGCTCGCCAGCCGGGGCCGGTCGCGTATCGCCAATCTTGGGTGCAGGACGGGTGTCGCCAATCCTGGGGGTGGGTGATTCGTTAGTCGGACGAGGGGTTTCGTCGGTCATTAGGGGTGCTCCTAGCGTTCATTACGCGACACTTGAGGTCGCAGACAGTGTGGCGGGAAGGAAGACTCCGCTGGGGAGCGGACTTCTTCCTCTGCCAACACGGTCAATCAATCGGTGGGTCCGCGTCGCTCGGACGAGCGAGATAGCGGGTTCTACGGCGTTTGGTAGTTCCATGGGGCGAATTGCCCGGAACGGTGTTACAAGTTGGGCGACGATGGTGTCTACGCCTTCAACGGTAGGGGTGTCTATGTTCGACCTGAAGTTGTCGATCACGGCTCTTCCCTTACGTTCGCGTTCTACGATGAGTGAAAAACCACTTACCGCACGCTGGATTCGATCTTTGAGCGCATGTCCAAATACAGCCTTGGACCACAAGCTCCCAACGAACACAGGCTACTTCGTTCCGTAAGGATTCCGCGGAACTACTCAAAAGGCCCGCAGCGGTGGTGATTGCCCCCAACTTCCTTAGTGGGTGACAACTTCGCCCCAGTCGCGCGAGCAACTCAACTTTTGGTCGTTTTGATCGCCGGAGCGATATGAACTGGCTTGACGGGGTGCCGCACGAGATAGTCAAAGGCCTGTGCGACCACTGGTGCCGCCGACGAAGCACCGTAGCCACCCTTGCCAATCACACAGAGCACAACGTACTTTGGATTCGGCACGGGACCAAAGGCCACGAACCAAGCGTTCGGCTCTTGTCCCGCGGCGTTCGAGGCCGTACCCGTTTTTCCCGCCACCGGAAAGTCGCGAAGTGAAAAATTCGCGTAGTGCGTAAATGGGTAGTTGGCCGTACCGTCTGGGCTACTGACTACGCCGAGAAGACCTTGCAGGATGGGACCACGGATTCGCTCAGGCAAACTGACGTGGCCCAGCACTTTGGGTCCGTAGGACTGAATAACTTTTCCTCGGGCATCAACGACGGCCGAGACCACTTCGGGGGCGTAGCGAGTTCCGCCGTTAGCGAAGGTGGCGAAGGCATTCGCCATTTCGAGGGGTGTGACTGCTGTCGAGCCCTGCCCGAAGGCCATCTGGAGATTGTCCCCGGTGAACCAGTCCACATTTGGGAAGGCCTTAGGTGCTTCGGCGTACAACGCCTTACGCACGGTGGGCGAGTCCACGCGGCCGACATTTTCATCGGGTAAATCGATCTGCGTTGGTGAGTCGAGCCCGTAATTAGCAGCGACGTCCTGAATCGGCGTGAGTCCGTATCTTCCCGTCTGACTCCAAAAGAGATAGCCCAATTGATAGAAGTAGACGTCTGAGCTCACCGTTAGCGCTCGAGACAAGTTGACGTAACCAGACCCCTCCGCCTCGTCACCGTGAAAAACACAACCGTGGTAACCCTGCAGGCAGCCCGGCACCTTGTACGTCCCTTTGTCGTTAATCACCTTTGACGCCGACTGAATTCCAGTTTGCAGCATGGCCGTCGCCGTAATCAGCTTGAAAGTCGATCCCGGGGTGTACTGGCCTTGAATGGCAAAGTTGTTAAAGGCACCAGTCGACAGTAAGGATTGGAACGTCTTATTCGACAATCCTGTGACAAACTGCGACAAGTCATAACTGGGGTAACTCGACATCGCCAGGACGTGACCATTCCTTGGATCGAGCACAATGGCGGCGCCATTGGGAGCGGGTGGGTAGACCCCGGAACGGCCATCGATAGTGCGCCGAGTTCGCAGAATAGAGCTCTCCAAATAGCCATCCAACGCCTTTTGTAGACCGGCGTCGACGTTCAATACCAACGAATTACCGACTTTGGCCGACGACGTGTTCACGGTGTCCAAGATGTTGCCCCGACGGTCAACTCGCAAGGTACGCTTCCCATCAATACCGCGCAGGTACGTCTCGTAGAAAGATTCAATACCGGCTTTACCTATCTTGGAGTCCATCTGGTACCCCATGTTGGGGCGAGATGCCAGTTCGTCACCATTGATCGGACCCACGTAGCCCAACAAGTGGGGGGCTACTGCGCCACCGAGTGGGTAGACGCGATGCGATACACGGACCAAACTCACGCCCGGAAACTCGGACCGGTGCAGCGTCAGGTACTCGATCAGATTGGCCGGAGTATCAAGGAGAATCGGAATTGGCTGGTAGCGGTCGTAGCGCAAGTCACCCAAAATGCGATCGAGTTCAGCGTTGGACTTCCCCGTTAGCTCGGCCAGCGCACCCTTCACGTCAGGGTGTAGGAGTGCTTCGGCGTAGGAGAGGCGCAGTTCGGTCGTGGTGACATTCCCGACGAGAGTGACGCCAGTCCGATCACGAATTTCACCACGCGAAGCGGGGACCACGCTGGTTCGCAGGGCGTTATTTTTTGCCGCAGCCAATGATGCGTCATGGTCGACGACTTGCAAGAAGAAGAGTCGGGTCACCAAGAGTCCGAGCATGACGGCGAATGCGCCGCCGATCACACGCCAACGAACATCGGGGCGATTTCGTACCTCACCCGGAGCGGCCACCAAGTCACGTAGCCCGACGCTGCGTCGCTCGTTAATGCGACGCCCACGACCACGGAGAGGGTTCAGGGTGTACCACGGTGCCCACCACCGAGCGAACTTCGGCGCAGTGGAGCGCGCACGCCACGATTTGCGCCTCACCATCGGTACCCCTCAACATCACCCATGAGCCGGTGCGCAACGATTGCCGTACCGCGAATGGCGACCGCAAAGACTAGGGCGTTGACCACCATTGTGGCCCCTAGGTCGCCCCGCCAAAATTGCAGGTTTCCCGTCAGGGCCGCAGCGGCCGTCAGGACCAGTGGCGTCACGAAGCCCACGGCGAGACCAATGGCCGATGGCATCCACCACGCCGCCGCCTTGAAGTCGCCAATACCTTCGCGCCCCAATTGACCCGCCACGTAACCCCCGAGCAGACCGATTGCGATGAAGAGTCCAAATGGTGTGCTGACGTGGGCGTCAAAGAGCGCGCCCGTCGTAGCTCCGGCCACCATGGCCGGCGGCGTACCGCCCAAGAGGCCAACGACCAACGTCCAGAGCCAAATGGCCATAATCACTACGCCACCGAGACGGAGATTAGATAAGACGGCCACTTGCAGCGCCGTGATAATGATGCTGGACACAATCACGCGTACCACCCAGAGGTTCACGTGCCGGGCTCCCACGCAATCACTGTGACGTACGAAAGATTTTGCAATTCCGCCACTGGCTTCAATTTGAGGTCGTAGGTCGTCGCACCCGGCGTCAACGTGACGGCAGTGACCTTCGCCACAGGTAGTCCGACTGGAAATAGACCACCCTGAAGGCCATTGGTCGCAAAGATAGTGCCAGGAGTCAAGGTCGCTTTAAGGGAAACCGCCGTCACGCTTAAGGCGTGATTGAGTCCCCGGCCGCTCACAATGGCATTGACCGTGCCGTCACCGAAGGTGCAGCCAACTGAACTAGCCGCATCGGTCAGTAGTTGAATTGTGGCGCCGTGCAATGTCGTGGCCACTACTCGTCCCACTAGTCCGCCGTTACCCACCACAGGCATACCCACCAACACGCCTTCGTTGGTTCCCTTCGAGATGCCAATACTGGCGATGAAATTCGTCGGAGACTGCTCATTCACTTGAGCCGTAATTGTTGGCAAACTGTTGACATAGGACACGTCGAGTGTGGCTGAGAGTTCACGCAATTGACGATTGGTCGCTTCTGATTCATTCGCGCGCAATTGAGCTTGACCCAACTGGTAGCGCAACTGCTTGTTTTGTGCGACCAGTTCGGAGTAGTTCAGTGCGCCCGACGAGAGATGTCCAACGGGGCGGGCAATCAAATTGATGGTCCAAGCAAACGGCGACACAATGACGTTGCCCGTCGAACGGAGACCACTCGCAACGCCACCCGTGAACTGAAAGACACCCAGCATGATGGTGGCTGCTACCAGCCCCGCAACCGCCCGGCGCCGTCGCTTAACAATTGCCATGGCCTATCGAGACTGCGTCGTCTTCAACATCTGGTTGAAGTAGTCAATCTCCTCGAGGCAACGACCACTGCCAATCGCCACACAGTTCAGCGGATCTGGCGCAATAATTATCGGCATGTTTGTCTCGGACTGTAGGCGCGCATCGAGGCCGTGGAGCAATGCGCCACCACCCGTCAAGACGATTCCGCGCTCCATAAGGTCGGCTGCCAACTCTGGTGGAGTCCGGTCCAGGGTGACCTTGACAGCATCCACAATGGCCTGCACTGGTTCACTAATCGCTTCACGAATCTGTTCGGTTGAGATCGAAATGGTCTTAGGTAGTCCGGTCACGAGGTCCCGGCCACGAATTTCGGCACGCAGCTCTTCTTGTAACGGGAAGGCCGAACCTAACTGAATCTTGAGCTCTTCGGCCGTACGCTCACCGAGGGCCAGGCGAAACGTTTTTTTGACGTAGTCCACAATCGCTTCGTCCAGTTCGTCTCCACCCACACGGATGGACTGACTAGTTACGATGCCGCCCAGCGAAATCACGGCTACTTCAGTCGTACCTCCACCAATGTCAACGACCATGTTTCCCGTCGGCTCACTAATCGGCAGGCCAGCACCGATGGCCGCCGCCATCGGCTCTTCGATGATGTAGGCCTTACGGGCTCCGGCGTACTCCGCAGCTTCAGTCACGGCGCGCTTTTCAACGCCGGTAATGCCGGAAGGAACACAGATGACCATCCGTGGCTTAGCGAATCGGCGCTGGTGAACACGGAGGATGAAGTAGCGCAGCATCGTTTCACAGATGTCAAAGTCTGCGATGACACCGTCTTTCAAGGGACGAATGGCCTGAATGTTGCTCGGCGTACGACCAATCATTCGCTTAGCCTCGGCGCCGACCGCGAGGGGCTTGCCGGTGAGAACATTGACGGCTACGACGGAAGGTTCATTGAGCACGATGCCTCGCCCCTTGACGTACACCAGTGTGTTCGCTGTACCGAGGTCAACAGCCATATCGCGACCGAGGAGATTAAAGCGACTTTCGACCATGAATTAAACCTTGCCTGAAGGCGCGAAGGTGCGCCGAAGTACCACTAAGGCTAGGCGAAAATGGAGGAATTTGGTAGTAGTGCCAATTAGGCGAGATTGGGGAAGAACAAGGCAATCTCGCGGGCGGCCGATTCGGGTGAGTCTGAGCCGTGGATGAGGTTTTCTGTCATTTCGATGGCGAGATCACCTCGAATGGTACCGGGGGCCGAATCCTTAGGGTTGGTGGCACCCATGAGGTTTCGAACGACCTTGTAGGTCTCACCAGGTCCCTCGATTACGAGGAGGAGGGCGGGACTACGCGTGATGAAAGCCACGAGATCGTTGAAGAAGGGCTTACCTGCGTGCTCGCCGTAGTGCTGCTCGGCGGTGGCCCGGTCGATTCTGCGCAGTTCGGCCGCTACGACACTGAGTTGCTTACGCTCGAGACGAGCGACAATCTCCCCGATAAGACGGCGCTCAACGCCGTCGGGCTTAACAATTACAAAGGTGCGATCCACGGATGAAAATCTAACAGAGGTGGACTACCGGTGTTGATGGGGGATGGCCAGGAGGCCGGCACGCACATCGCCGACCAGATAGAGACTCCCAGCCACAATGATTTGATCGTCCTCGCCCGAGAGTTCGCGGGCGTGTCGTACGGCCTCACGAGGATCGAGAACCACCGTCGCGTGGGCACCGCGACTCGTAATGACCTCCGCAATTGCCTCGGCCTTTTGTGTGCGGGGCGAGAGTGGTTCACAGACAATGAACTCGTCGACCCCGATAGCCACTAGTGGCTCAATCATGTCGGCAATTTCTCGTCCGGTCAACATTCCAATTACCACTCGACGCTGACCAGCTAGGTGAAATGCTTCTTCCAAGGTTTCGGCGAGCGAGATGACACCAGCTGGATTGTGCGCCCCGTCGATCATGATGAGCGGGTAGTGCTCTAAGACTTCCATGCGACCCGCCATGGAGGCCAGGCCGAAGACGGCTTCCACTACATCTTCGGTCAGGGCCCGACCGAGAAAGGTTTCCGTGGCGACCAGGGCCGTCAGAGCATTCATACCTTGGTGGATGCCGTGAAGCGTCAGGAGAACTTGGTGGTACTCCCCCATTGGCGTGTGTAGGTCGAGCATCCGGCCGCCTACGGCGAGATCGTTACGTTCAAGGGCAAAGTCTCGGCCCAACCGAATCAACGGCGAGCCCAGTTCGGCCACCTTGGCTTCGGCGATGTCAACCACGGTTTGGTTGATCGTTCCGAGCACCGCGCAACCACCCGGGCGAAAGATACCGACCTTGTCACTGGCAATCGCGGCAACGGAGCTGCCGAGTACGGCCGTGTGATCCAAGGAGACATTGGTCAGCACCGAGACATCGGCGTCAATGACGTTCGTCGAGTCCCACGTTCCACCCATGCCCACTTCAATAACGGCAACATCGACCCCCATATCGGAAAAATGGAGAAAGGCGGCGACGGTAAGAAGTTCAAATCGAGTGAGGACAATTCCCGTGGCCGTCTCGACGTCGGCCAATCGTGAGATCAACATCGTGAACTGCTCGTCGCGCACCGGTTCACCATTGAGCAGAATTCGTTCATTCACGCGGTGTAGATCAGGAGAGACAAAAGTGCCGACGCTCAAGCCCCACTCGTGCAACAGACTGCTAATCAGCGTCGTCGTCGTACCTTTGCCGTTCGTCCCCGTGACGTGGATTTTGGGGTAGTCGTGATGGGGGTCGGCGATGGCAGCCAACGTGTCGTGAATCGGCTGCAACGTGGGGACGTCAGAACGATTCGGTGCAACCTTCTCGAAGTCGATGTGACTCTCCAGCCAAGCGTTGGCCTGGGCGAATCGAGCAAACCTCACGTTGTTTAGCTGGCGCGACGGGCGCGCGTCGCCTTGCGCATGGTTAAGACAGGTGACTCTTCCTTGCGAACTGATGCAGCCGTCACGGTGCAGCGAATTACGTCCTTGCGACCGGGGATATCAAACATAGTGTCGAGCAGCACGTCTTCGAGGATTGACCGCAGTCCTCGCGCACCAGTTCCACGTGTCAGCGCCAGGACGGCAATGGCGTCAAGCGCATCTGCTTCAAAGTCGAGCTCGACCCCGTCCATTTCAAAGACCCTCTGGTACTGCTTGACGAGCGAGTTTTTGGGCTCGGAAAGCACTTGGACGAGCATCGACTCATTGAGTTGCTGGACTGCACCAATGACGGGCAGCCGACCGATGAACTCCGGTATTAAACCGAACTTCACCAAGTCTTCGGGCAGGACGTGCTTGAAAATCGACTCCTCCTGGGAGGCAACTGTCTCGACATTTTGACCAAAACCAATGCTCTTCTTGCCGAGACGACGCTCAATAACCTGCTCGAGGCCGGCGAAGGCGCCACCAACAATGAACAAGATGTTGGCGGTGTCAATCGTGATGAATTCTTGGTGAGGGTGCTTGCGACCACCCTGCGGGGGAACGGATGCGGTCGTGCCTTCGAGAATTTTCAAGAGAGCCTGCTGGACACCTTCACCGGAAACATCACGGGTAATCGACGTGTTCTCCGACTTGCGTGCAATCTTGTCAATCTCGTCTATGTAGATAATCCCCCGCTCGGCACGCTTGACGTCGAAGTCCGCCGCCGTCAACAGCTTGAGGAGAATATTTTCCACGTCTTCGCCGACGTAGCCGGCTTCAGTAAGCGCCGTGGCATCGGCAATAGCAAAGGGGACGTTAAGCATGCGGGCCAGAGTCTGGGCCAAGAAAGTCTTACCGCAACCCGTGGGGCCGAGCATGAGAATGTTCGACTTCGTAACTTCGACATCGTCGTCGCGCTTTGGTCCAGTTTGGACGCGCTTGTAATGGTTGTACACAGCCACGGCCAGCATCTTCTTGGCCGACTCCTGCCCAATGACGTACTCGTCGAGATAGGCGGCAATTTCTCGGGGCTTAGGTAGCTCGTCGAGAGCCAAGACGGGTCGCTCGCCGAGTTCTTCAAGAAGGATGTCGTTACAGAGATCGATGCACTCGTTGCAGATATAGACACCCGAACCCGCGATCAACTTTTTTACTTGGCGTTGACCCTTCGAGCAGAAATTGCACTTAATGGCGTCGACTGCTTCACCTATTTTTGCCACGATTCGTAACCCTCCGACACTGCCTCCGCCTTAAAAAGTGTAGGACTTGGGTGCAACAAAATCAGGCACCCTCGGGATTATCACTGAAACCGTTGCCCTGGCGGGCAAAAAATCAACTAGAGGCGACGCGAAATGACTTCGTCGATGAGTCCGTAGGCGACAGCCTCTTCTGAAGTCATGACGTAGTCGCGATCGGTGTCTTTCATGATGCGATCGACTTCTTGACCGGTGTCTGCCGCCAGCATGCCATTGAGTAAGTCGCGCATCCGTAAAATCTCACGAGCTTGGATTTCGATGTCGGATGCTTGACCGCCTACACCACCCCATGGCTGGTGTAGCAAGACGCGGGCGTGTGGCAGAGCGAAGCGCTTGCCCTTGGTCCCAGCACCGAGGAGCACGGCGGCGGCCGAGGCGGCCTGGCCGAAGCAGAAAGTCGACACGTCGGGCTTGATGTACTTCATGGTGTCGTAGATCGCGAGCAGTCCAGTGATGTCGCCACCGGGTGAGTTGATGTAGAGGTGAATGTCCTTGTCGGAGTCCTCGGACTCCAAGAACAGCATCTGGGCACAAATCAAGTTGGCCACGGTGTCGTCGACGCCGGTACCAAGGAAGACAATGCGCTCACGCAGCAGACGGCTGTAGAGGTCGTAGGCACGCTCGCCACGGGCCGACGATTCAACGACGGTAGGTACGAGGTAGTTCTGGGCGCGGAAGAATTCATTCACAACGTCACCCTACCGACTAGTTAAGACCAAAGGCGTCAGCCTGGTTCTCCGTGAAGAGCTCCTTGTCGAGCTCGGCACCATTGCCGTCGACGTACTTCACGTGGTCGTAGAGCCAACGAGAAGCCTTCATCTTGGCTACTTCTGCGTAGAAGGCGATCTTGCGGCCGGACTCTTCGAGATTGGAGTTCAAGATTTCAGGGGTGACGTTCATCGACTCAGCCGTAATGGCGAGCTCAAGGTCCACGTCTTCTTGCGTGGGTTCAAGAGATTCGGCCCGAGCCAGTGCCCGGAGCCCGAGGTCGATGCGAACTGACTTCTTCGCGTCTTCCTTCAGTACATCAACGAGCTGATCGGCCGTTTGATTAGTTACCCGTAGGAACGTTTCGAGGTCGAGACGCTGACCTTGGAGGCGGTGCTCCAAGTCATGCAGGCGGTACTCGATTTCCGACTGAACGAGTGCTTCGGGCACATCCTCCTCGGCGATCAGATTCGCGAGGGCGAGCAACGTCTGATCACGTCGCGCCATCTGGACCTCGACGGCCTTCATGCGCGTGAGTTGATTAACCAATCCCTCACGGAGGGCTTCGACGTTGGCGTACTCCGAGTTCTGTTCGACCCACTCGTCGGTGAGTTCCGGCAGCACGCGCTCGTTGACGGCCGTGATGTTTAGCTTCCACGACATGGGGATACCGCCAGGGCCGCGCCCAATCAGCTCGAGCGTCTCACCGGCTTTGAGGCCGATAATCAATTCGTCCACCCCGTCAGTGAGGGCGTCGGAGCCCACGGTATAGACGTAGTCGTCCACATCGATGACATTGTCAGCGTCAGCGGGATCGGTACCCAGCACATTCAGCGTAACAACGTCACTGTCGAGAACCCCTCGCTCCACGCGCACAAGTTCAGCGTCTGAATCGCGAAGGCGATTAATTTGCGTTTCGATTTCGTCATCACTCGGACTCATCGAAGGCAGTGTGACGATAAGTGACTGATGTCCCGTAATCGTCAGTTCGGGTCGTACTTCCACTTCGGCCGTGAAGGATAGGTCGCCCTGCTCTTCGCCCGCTGTGATGTCAATCTTTGGTTGAGCGATGGGGTCGATCATGGTGTCGGCAACGGCGCGCGCGTAGAAATCTGGAATCGATGAGTTCAACGCTTCGGCTCGCAGGACCTGCGGCCCGCCGATGCGAGCCTCAATCAAGTTGCGAGGGGCCTTACCTTTTCGGAAACCCTTGATGCTGATGTCTTCGGCAAAGACCTTGGCGGTGGCCTCGATGGCCTTCTCGACGGCGGCGGCGTCTACCTCAACGGTGAGCTTTACGCGATGATTTTCTAGAACGGTGACTGAGGCTTGCATAAGGCTGAAAGCCTACCGGTGAGCGGCCACCCCCTGTGGGGCTAGATCATGATTGCCAGAGCCTCGGCAATTCGCTGGGCTAGCACCCGATCCCCTCGAATATTGGTCTCGGCGGCCTGGAGCAAGGCTTCGCTGGAGATTCTCCCGGCCGCTCGGCGCCAAAACAGGGCCACCGGCGTTGAAATTTCGAGGGTGGGTTCCCCGGGGCCCTTGGCTCCTTGGGCCCGCCCCTCGAGTACTTCGATTTCAACACTGCGACCCACGCGGCCCTCCAGATTGAGTCGAATCCGACTCCCCTCGGGGGCTTGAGCCCTCTTACCAATGACGTACGGCAGTGCCGCCTCAAAACGGTTAACAACGATTTCTTCCCCGATGCCATGATCATCCTCGGGTAGAGCTAGGGCATCACGCAGGTCTTGGAGGTGGATCCAACTATCCAAGATTCTGGTCTCAACAAACCGGTGATACGGGGCTTGGCCCTCTGGGCTCCAGCCGACCACTTCCCAGGCCGCCTGATCGAGACCCCGCAGCCGGGCTAGCGCAGCGCGCGTTACCTGGCGAAACTCCTCCATTATCTCTGTTTTCGAGCGGTGGCGGCGCTCGAAAACAAAAGCTTCGTTGATTTTTCCAATGTCGTTTCGAACATGCTCGGGCATGGCGCCTAAAAATTCGGGGGCGGCCGTACCGGCAAGCAGCAATTCAAAACCAATGAGATGACTCACCACATCGCGAACCGTCCAGCCGGGGCAAGGGGTCGGGCGGTCAAGGTCACTCTCGTCAACCGAGGACAACAAAAGGTCGGTGCTCGACCATGTCGTCTCAAGACCTTCAATCAGCCATTCGTAGGGCATAGATCCACCTTTGAACTTACGTCGCATCGTTTGCGAGTAGCGTTAGTTCCACAGATTACGACGGGAAGTAGCGCAGCTTGGTTAGCGCGCCTGGTTTGGGACCAGGAGGCCGCGGGTTCGAATCCCGCCTTCCCGACCATATTTGATGCTCCCGCATTTATTGCCAGACCAGGGTGATCACCGAGCGAGTCTTAGGATGGGCGAGTGACCAACCTGCTTGATGTTCGTAACCTCCGCACGGAGTTTCGCGTTCAAGATCAGAGCCTGACCGCAGTGGACGATGTCTCTTTTTCGATCGGCGCCGGAGAATGCTTCGGTCTCGTAGGGGAATCGGGCTGTGGCAAGACGACTACCGGTCTAGCGATTTTGCAACTTCTCCCTGTAAATGGCTCCATTACCGGGGGTTCCGTCCTGCTGAACGGACAAGACTTGGCATCTCTCAGCGAGCGGGAGCTTCGAACGATTCGCGGTAATCAGATTGCACTGATTCCTCAGGACCCTATGACCGCCCTCAACCCCGTTCATCGAATTGGTCGTCAGATTGCCGAACCACTGCTCTTGCACCGTGGCATGAGTTACAAGTCGAGCGAAAAGCGAGTACTTGAAGTACTTGAAATGGTCGAAGTTCCCTTCCCTAAGGAACGTCTTCGTCAATTTCCGCACGAACTCTCTGGTGGACTACGCCAGCGAATGATGATTGCGATGGCCCTCGTCTGCGAGCCCAAGCTCTTAATCGCCGATGAACCCACTACGGCGCTCGACGTCACCATTCAGGCTCAAATTCTCGACATTCTTGACACGCTCCGCCAGGAACTCAAGATGGGCGTTCTTCTCGTTACCCACGACATGGGCGTGATTGCCGAACGCGCAGATCGTGTCGGCGTCATGTACGCCGGCAAAATGGTGGAAGAGGCGAGTACGGCGACTCTCTTCAACGCGATGCGGCACCCCTACGCTCAGGCCCTTCTCGCCGCCGTTCCATCTTCGACGGCCAATAAAAATGTGAGGCTGGCCTCTATCGCCGGCACCCCCCCAAGTCTGAGCAATCTTCCTGTTGGGTGTCGCTACGCCGAGCGTTGTACGTTTGCCCAGGATCACTGCCGTGTCGAGCAGCCCCCTATGAGTGGCCCGGAACCGACTCACACCTATGCCTGCTTCAATCCCGTTAGCGGACCGTCACCAGTCGGCGCCGTGCAAATGTCGCAGAAAACATCAACTTCCAGAGAGGCTCACGCGCCTCTCTTGACCGTGGCGTCACTGACCAAGGAGTTCCCGGTCGGCTCCGCCTTAACCCTGCGAACCAACGGCCGCGTTGTGCATGCGGTGTCCGACGTCTCGTTTGTCGTACGCCAAGGTGAGACGTTTGGCCTCGTCGGTGAATCTGGTTGCGGAAAGACGACAATTGGGCGTCTCATTACGGGCATCGAACAGCCCACGACTGGCACTATCCATTTTGCCCATAGTGAGACTGAGGGCAAAAAGGGTCGCGAACTTCGGAAGGCTCTTGCCCGGGAACGGCAGATGATGTTCCAGGACCCGTACGCATCGCTCGACCCGCGAATGCGCGTGGGAGACATCATCGCCGAGCCGTTAGCGATTCAAGGCGACGGCTCGAGGAATGAACGAAACAACCGCGTCACCGAACTCTTTGACAAAGTTGGCCTCGATAAGTCAGCAATAGATCGCTTCCCGCACGAGTTCTCTGGTGGACAGCGCCAGCGAATTGGCCTTGCTCGGGCTCTCGCCCTTGACCCTCGGCTGATTGTGGCCGACGAACCCGTTTCTGCTCTCGACGTATCGATTCAGGCTCAGATGCTAAATCTCATGGGTGACCTCCAGCGGGAGCTGGGCCTGTCGTATGTCTTCATCTCTCACGATCTCGCGGTCGTTCGATTTATTGCGCAGCGCATCGGAGTGATGTATCTCGGTCAACTGGTTGAAGTTGGCGATATCGACTCCGTTTTCAACAAGCCCGCTCACCATTACACGAGCGCCCTCACTGCGTCGGCGCCACAGCCGGATCCAGATGCCAAGAGAGTGCTCGGTGCTGAGCGAATTCGCCTCGTCGGCGAGCTGCCAAGTCCTATTGATCTGCCTACGGGGTGTCGCTTCAGTACGCGCTGCCCGGCGGTAACCGACCTCTGTCGAACGGTCGAACCCGCACTGGAAACCATTGGGAACGATCATCAAGTTCGCTGCCACTTCCCTCTTCATAGGGGCACCGCCGCAGTTCAGTAGCGTCGCTCGCGCATCACCCTGAGATCTGAGTTCGCACCACCAGAAGAACTGTCGAACATGGACTTCAATACCCTGGCGTCGGGCTCCACGCGGTGCAGCGCCCCTTCAGCTATTGAGTGCGCAGGCGTACTTCAAAGACGTCACGCAAGGCGTCACCTACGTAGTTGAACGAAATCACGAGGACTAGGAAAACGAAAGCCACTGGATACACCTGCCACCACTGGTTCAATTGAATAGATTGAATACCCGTATTCAACATCGTCCCCCAGTCAGTCTTGGGTAGCGGTACGCCTAACTGCAAAAACCCAAGCGCCGATAGAGCCAAAATTGAGTCGCCGATAGTGAAGGTCGTTACGGTGATCAAGGTACTTACCGAATTGGGCAAAATGTGACGCCGGATTATCCGCGTACTCCCACCACCCATCGACCGCACGGCGCTGACATATTCACGGTTTCGTAGCGCGAGCGCTTCGGAACGGGTAAGTCGAGCAACGCCATACCAACCCGTTAGACCCAAAACCAGCACCAGCAAGAGCTCGGAACGACTAAAGACCGCCATCAGAGCGAGGAGCAGAAAAAGTCCTGGGATGGACAGCAGGGCGTCAACTATGCGCATCAGCACGGCGTCGATAGCGCCACCGCGGTAACCCGATACGAGTCCATAGATTGCACCCCAGGTCATTGCCACTAGTGCGGAGAGCAGCCCAACCTCGAGCGACGTCTGACCGCCAAACATGATGCGACCGAGAATGTCGTAGCCCTGACTGTCGGTCCCCAACGGAAAACCTCGCTGGGGTGGCAAGTTGGTAAAGAACAGCCCAGCCGACGCATCTGTCTGGTTCGAGTGATAAAACCACGGTCCGACGTAGCAAAACAGCACGACGGCGACGATGAACAGAAGTGCCACGACTGCAGCCTTGTTTTGCTTGAAGACGTGCCACGCCATGTTCTGGTTGTGGAGCAATTGCGGCGATTTACGATTGCGAAGTTTTAGCAAGATAGCCATCCAATCACTTCGAAACAATTCGAATTCGGGGGTCCGCCACTACGAGTGCGAGATCGGCCAGCAGATTGCCAACGACCGTTGAAATAGCAATAATCAATGTTGCCGCCATAACGACTGGAATGTCACGTCCGATGGTGTGCGAAACAGTTATGTAACCCATCCCCGGGTAGTTAAAGACTTCTTCGACAATGAGCGCTCCAGCAAAAAGGCTGGGAAGTGACAGACCCAGCAGCGTCACCAACGGAATCAGAGCATTACGGAGCACGTGACGAGAAAGTACGCGCCAGTTGCCAGCGCCCTTAGCTCGCGCCGTCCGTACATAGTCTTGAACAATGGCGTCCAAGACGGCGCCGCGAGTGAATCGCGAGAAGCCCGCCAGCGAGAGAAGGGTCAGGATGCCGACTGGCAACACAAACGCTCGCCAGTTTTGGATCATGAAAATCAAGGGATCAAAGATTCCGTCCCCAGTTGGCGAGGGGATCAAACCGGGAAAAATTTCAAAGTTAATCGCGAAAGCCGTGACCAGCAGGATGCTCATGAGGTACGCCGGGGTGGAGTAGAGCGTGAAGGACATAAACGTTGCGATGTAATCAAAGGGCTTGTTGCGACGCCACGCTTGCGTAGTACCCAGAGGGATAGCAATGAGTAGTGCCAACACCAAAGGGAAAACTGCCAACCAAAGCGTTCGCGGCAGCGCCGGCATCAAGATGTCCCAAGCCGGCCTGTTAAGCGTCGAGCGAAGGACCGAGTGACCAAAATCTCCATGAAAAAGGCCATTCATATATTGGTAGTACTGGTACAAAATGTGTCGATCGTAGAAATGTGCGTGATTGAAAGAAGCAATATCGGCCTGGGTGGCCCGGGGACCGAGTATCACTCGAGCCACTGTTCCGTGAAACAGGGCCGGAATGATGAAGGTGATAAATGACACAACGAGAAGTACAACTGCGCTCTGCAGAAGCCGTCTAGTTAAATACTGGCGCACCAAACGACAGTATCAGCACAGAAAATGCAACGGCCGAAGCCCGTAGGCTCAGGCCGTTGCATTTTTGCTTCGTATTACTTAGAAATGTACTCCGGCAAGTACGCGCTTACGGGACTCGGGGGTAGGACTCCCTTGAGCTTGGTGCTAATCACTCCAGTGCCGGTGCTCGTCGGCTGGTACATGTAGGGAACCTGCTCAGCGGCGTACCTTGCGTAACGCGTCTTCAGCGCTTCGCCACCCTGCGTCGTAGCGGTGATAATGGCGTCCATTTTGGCGTCGGAGTAATGACCTGGGTTACTCACTGCGTCAGTGAAGAACAGCAACTCACCAGATGGGTAATAGTCCGGTGCGTAAAGCCAGCCACCGTACTGACAGATCTGCCAACCCGTGCCACTACTACCGTCACCGAGGCAGTCCGAGCTGACTACGTTCGGGTCGGCGATTGGAACCAAAGTCATCTGGATGCCGATTTTGGCCCATTGCGACTGCTCTGCCACCATCTGCTTATTCGTGGTTGGAGTTGCGGCGTAGTACTCGTAACGCAATTTCAAACGCGTTCCCTTGGGGATGCCCGTTCCACAACCAGTGGACTTTGAGCACGTGGCAGCGCCGGTCTTGGGAATCGTCCAACCATTATCCGTCAAGTACTTCTTCGCCACTTTCAAGTTAAATGGGTAGGGATTTTTGAAGGATGTACCGGCGAAGTCGTTGGCCGGCATGGACGGAATCGGGCCGTAGGTAGGAATGCCGTACCCGTTGTAGAGATGCTGGATGATGGAAACTTGATCTATCGATGCCTGCAACGCCTGCCTGATGTAGAGCTGCTTCGTCAACGGAGTTGCGCCAGTCTTCGAATCGAAGTTGTAGTAGGCGTAGTTGAAGGACCAGCTGGGTCCAGTCCGCACGGTGAACTTGCCCTTAAGTGCACTCCACTTCATGCTGCCAGCGACACCTGGCTTGGGGCCAGGGTTGACGTCAGTGGGGTTTACGTAACCGCTGTCGAGCTTGCCAGTAGCAAGGGCCGTTCTCTCGGCGTCAATGGAAGTAAACGGGTGCATAATCAACTGACCAACCTTGGCCTTCTGGGGACCGCCGTAGGTCGAGTTGGGGACAAACACGATCGGATTGACCTTGTCACCACGGGTGTCAAAAGATGACAACTTCCACGGACCGTCAACCACTGACCAGTAGGGGTCCGATGCCGTGAACGTCGCGGTGTTTTGCGAGCGGGTATCCAAGACCTTAAACAGACCTGAGGCGCGACGGTTGATAGACGGCGAGGCGTCTACTCCGCACACTGCACGGGCCGCCGTCTTTGTGTACGAGGACAAGTTGTTGCCGCAGCCGGCCGAGCCCGCAGCCGCCGAAGCGGACAAGCGGTCCCAGGCACGAGGCATGGGCGTGATTTCCGTCAGAAAGTTGTAGAGGAACCAGTTGTGGTTCACGGCAGTTTTCAATTCAATCGTCACTTCATTGCCGGAGGCTTTAGCCGACTTCACTTGATCAGGTATGCCCATACCACTCACGTAACCGCCGTACGCACCGTAGGCGGCGCGATACATGTTTAAGAAGAAGACAACTGAACGAGCATCAACTGTTTCGCCATTGGAGAACTTCCATCCCTTCATGGTGATCTTCAGTGACTTGCTGTCTGAAGCCCATTCCGGCAACGCGCCCGTAGAGAGGTCAGTCTGAATGGTCGTGTCAGAACCCTTTCCCACCCAGTAGAGGGGGCGGTACATCAGCGATTGAAATTCGTTCATGTTGGTAACAGTGAAGTATCCGCCACTAGTAAACGGCCAGATGTAGTTCGGATAATCCCCTGGGCTGAGCGGTATATCCAACTTTGTCGTCGCAGCACCGGCGGAAGTGAAGCTAGTCAGCGCTAAGCCAGATGACATCGAAGCAATGGCCACTGCTGTGGTAACGAATCGCTTCGCACGTGAAGAAAACTTCATTTTCTTCCCCTCTCAATCTGGCGCGAACCAGATGTCTCGTGATCCTTGGAGAACCAAGTTCTCTTCGAATACTAGAGAGCATTCACAACCTCGTCAAACGGAGCCCCCGTCGCACTCGCATGAATAACCTGGAAGAGAACACGGGCCGGAGAAGTGGCCGACACCGCGAAACGACCAAGCGATAACTACCTCACAGGCGAAGCGACACGGGGCTCATCAAGAGCCATCGGTGCAAGGGATACACGTGGGGCATGAGCCCTACGGTGCGATGACGTGAGTTAGACGATTTCGCTGATCTGCATCTGGGGTGCAATGGTGGTGAAGTTAGGGAGATCGGCCAGAACTGCGGCTGAATCATCCGAGCTCATGGCGGCGCCAAGAGCGTCCATCGACTCGAACTGGACATGAACGGCGGCCACGAAGGGACCGTTGACACCCTTTTCGATCACTGCATCGCTCAAGCCCCAGGCGGCCTTAGCCATTGGGACGTGCGTGGCCGCGTAGTACTCGTGGTCGAAGGTCGCACCTTCGGTGACTGGATAGTAGACAGAAACTTGGATCATTCAAAAACGCTACACGCTCGAAAAGCGCTACTCCGGCAATTGCTCCCCTGGCGGCGGTTGAACAACGGTCTGGCTCGATATAAAACGAACCACAATCAGGACTATTGCGCCGACACTGAGCAGGAAGACCACAACTAACGCCGCGCCGGAGTGGGCGAAGTGGGTAAAGAGCCGTATCAGGTTAAAGAACATGGCGATTACGGCGACGATAAATAACACGCGACGTTGGCGAAAGTGGCTCATCCCGATCGCCAGGGCCGAGGTCGTGATGCCGGCAAGTGATCCGAAGAGATAGGGCGCAGTTGAATCAAAGAGCAGCGTCGGGGCGGAGGCGAGACATATCACCCATCCCAGCGTGAGTGCGCCCGAGGTGGGATGTATCTTGTCGCGGAGCAGCACTATCGCCATGCCACCACTCCAGAAGAGCATCGTCGTGATCCAAGGTCGGAGCGAAAGTCCGGTGAGCGCGATGGCGCTACCGATTACCCAGAAAATCCCACCGAGAGATGCTGCCATCTGCAAGAAGCGATCTCGGTTGCGCCAGAGCGCAAATGAAAGTGCCGTGAAGAAGATGGAGGTGACGAGCTGCGAGACGTCGTCGGAAGTTTTTATGTAGCGCGTTAGGAGGAGGGCTACAAATCCAGTGGCGCAGGCAGTGGCAAACGCCAGGAGGACTCCCCCGATGCGTTCCCAGGCATTACCACCGAGTCGAACGACGCGACCACCGAGGGCGAGCGACGCCACTGCGACAAGTCCAAGGGTGATCAACCGAACCCCCGTGGTCCGAAAGCTCTGCACAACGAGTGTTGTCCCTGAGGCCACGGTAAAGACCATGGCGAGATAGGCCATTACTTCGGCGAGCGGAGAAAGTGAAACCGTGTAAGCAGGTGGCGTCGAGGCGGCGGCGTGAGCTCCCTCAAAGTGCACGATGGCATCAGCCTGCTCTACGGTCACTAACTCAGCATCCACCCACTCTCGTGACTTGCTGGACCAGTCGACACCTGCAAGATTGCGGAGCTTCATAAGTCATTACTAGCCCATAGCCGAGCGAAAATGAGGGCATCTCAGAATGTTGCTACTACGTCTGGCGCCCCCGGCAGGAGTCGAACCCGCAACCTGATGGGTAGAAACCATCTGCTCTATCCAGTTGAGCTACAGAGGCGTGACCTAAGCGTACTTACCGCTTACCGAATTGCCGGAGTAGTCGGACACCGACGTTCGAACCGTGCCCCACGCAATCCCGCCGTGGCCTCGATATGGCATACTGAAGGGGCTTGGTGGGCGTAGCTCAGCTGGTTAGAGCGCCGCGCTGTGGCCGCGGAGGTCACGGGTTCAAGTCCCGCCGTCCACCCCAAGTAGATGGCGAAACCGGTCGCTTCGGCGGCCGGTTTTGTCGTCTCTCCCTGTAGGACGGGTCTCTCTGGGCGAGTAGATTTTCTCCCGTACGTCAAGAACGGCGTTTACAAATGAGAACTAAGGGGGATCCATGACTATCGTCAAAGATTCGTTCTATATCAATGGTGAATGGGTAAAGGCTTCGTCTAGCGAAACGCTGCCCGTTACTTCGTCGGGTACCGGCGAGCTCTACGCCACGATTCCAGTCGGCACCGTCGACGAAGCGAACCGTGCCGTTGAAGCTGCTTCGGCCGCCTTTACGGCGTGGGCTAACACGAGTCCCAAGGAGCGCGGCGAGTTTTTGATTCGCATCTCCGAGAAGTTGGCTGAGAAGGCCGACCTCATCGCTGAGACCATCGCTAACGAAGTGGGCATGCCCCTCGGACTCGCGAAGGGCATCCAGGCTGGTATTCCAGTCGCCACCTTCGCCGACAACGGTCAGCGCGCCATGGACTTCGAGTGGGAAGAAGAAGTACTTAACTCCACACTCGTGCGTGAGCCTGCCGGAGTTGTCGCCGCAATCACACCGTGGAACTACCCACTGCACCAGATCGCCAACAAGGTGGCCGCCGCTCTCGGAGCCGGCTGCACCGTGGTCTTGAAGCCCAGTGAAGTGGCACCTATCAATGCCTACATCCTCGCGGACATCATCCACGAGGTCGGCCTGCCTAAGGGTGTCTTCAACCTCATCACCGGTACTGGTCCAGTAGTTGGCGAAGCGATTGTGGCTCACCCGAAGACGGACTTCATCTCCTTCACCGGTTCCACCGGCGCTGGAAAGCGCGTCATGGAGATTGCCTCGAAGATGGTCAAGCGCGTGTCCCTGGAGCTCGGTGGCAAGTCCGCCAACATCATCTTGGAAGACGCCGACCTCGCTCGCGCTATTCCTGACGCCATCTTCAAGTGCTACCTCAACTCGGGCCAGACCTGCTCAGCGCTCACGCGTTTGGTTGTTCCCCGTTCGAAGTTGGCCGAGATCGAAGACCTCGCCGTGGCTTCGGCCGCCGGCTTCCAGCCTGGCGACCCCATCACCGGTGGCACCTTGATTGGACCCCTCGTGAGTGA
>CAFBLN010000020.1_pt1 | contig 21329 bp, 18 predicted proteins | sample 7268151 | NCBI WGS metagenome assembly CAFBLN01 (sample SAMEA6814035, study PRJEB35770) | uncultured Acidimicrobiaceae bacterium | biome: Freshwater; feature: Freshwater reservoir; material: water | place: Czech Republic | collected 2017-05-23 | depth 30m m
AATCGCCCACCGGATAAAGAAACGCGACAGCGCCTCGGGTTCGTAGTGCTCACGCTGCAGGACCCGGAGCCACCGAACACCCTGAGCGCCAATGGCGATGAGCGCGAAGAAGAGCCCGATGCACTGCCAAGCGCGCGTCATCGAATGACCTTAGAGACTTCACCAGCGAGCAGCTTGGCTGCCTGCACTGGAACCAGATGCCCCACATGCTCAAGGACTACAAGATTGGTGGCCGCGTTCATCTGATCAATAGATCGACGAGCGATAGTAACGGGGACATCGCGATCGTCGGCGCCCCACACCAACGTGGTGGGCGTAGTAACGAGCGCCAGCTCGGCCTCGTAGGACTCCCCTACCGTCGCCACCAAGATGTCACGGAGTTGGCCAGTGGCAGCTCGGTAATCGGCCGATCCGTACTGCTGCTTGGCTCGCTCGAGACGGGCCGGCGAGACGAGGCCAAGTGCGGCCAGTTTCTTGACAACGCGATAGGCCCAGGGGGAACGACGACGCGCACCTTCGCGAGCCAGTAGCGGCGCGCCTGTGAGCATGAGGTGCGAGAACATGTCGGGATGCCGAGCGGCCATAACCGCTGCCACGCGCCCCCCAAATGAGTGACCCACGACTGTGGGCGTCGAGTCTCCGAAAATCTCTCGAACCACTGGCGCAAGGAGGTCGGCGTACTCGCGGGCACCACCCACGAAGGGAGGCAGGGGGCTCGCACCGAATCCCGGCAGGTCCAGAGCCACGGAAGCCACACCACCACGAGCCAAGATTTCGGCCGAGGCAGCGAAGTCGGCACTCGAGCGTCCCCATCCGTGAAGCCACAGGATCTGGGGGGTTCCATCGCCGTACACCTGTCCGAATAGTTGCCCATTGGCGAAGGCTTTCAGCACAACCCTCAGGTTACTGACGACCGTTGGGTCGATATGACCATGTTGCAACTCCGCACTAGCGTTCAATTCACGATGAGCGACGATGTGACCTTCTCGGAAGACCAGTTGGTGGGATTAACCCCCGAGCAACGCGAAGCGGTGACTTCAACCCAGCGCCAACTGCTCGTGCGCGCTACCGCCGGGTCAGGCAAGACTCACGTCCTCACTCTGCGCATTCAACGACGGATTGCCGAGGGAGACGTAGCCCCAGATCAGGTGCTCGCGATGACCTTTACTCGTAAGGCGGCCGACGAACTTCGAACGCGTCTCTGGCGTGCCGACATTCGCGGCGTTGCGGCGGGAACGTTCCACCGAGCCGCTCTCGATATCGTTTCGGACTTTCGAACCGACAACAACCTGAAGCCCATGTCGATTGAACCCAATCGTCGAAGACTCATTACAGAATTAGTTGCAACTCTTAATAAGACAGGTCAGCGAATTGAAGAGTGGCAGATTCCCCGAATCGAGCAGGAGATTGGCTGGGCCCTAAGTCAGGGCTTTAACGGCACGACCTACGGCCGGCGCGCTTCGCGCGCCCGTCGCGGCGCACCGCTTCCCGGTTCCCAAATGGCTGACGTCATCGACCGTTACGTCGGGTTGTGCCAATCCAAGGGCGTGGTGGACTTTGACTTGCTCTTGTCGGAAGCGATACGAATTCTTCGAGATGATCGAGCGGCGCTAGCAAGTTTTCGACACCGCCACCGGGCCCTCTTTGTTGACGAAGCCCAGGACATCAATCCCCTGCAGTTCACGTTGCTACGTCTCATGGCTGGCGAGGACCCCGACATCTTCACTGTCGGTGACCCCAATCAGTCCATCTACGGCTTCAATGGCGCCAGCCCTCAACTGTTGCAAGAGCTCCTGGCCACTTGGCCGGACACGGTAGTCCTCGACCTCACGCGTAACCATCGCTCCACGGCGCACATTGTGGCTGTGGCTGACACGTTGCTCGAAGACGGCGCGGCCGGTATCACTCCGGCAAAGTCCGATGGCGAGATTCCCTTGGTTCGGTTCTACGACACGGAAGAACTTGAGGCACGAGCCGTGGCGACGTGGCTCAACTCGCGCCACCAGCCCGGGTCGCCATGGCGCTCCATGGCAGTACTGGCTCGAACCAATAATCAACTGAACATCATTGGGGAGATGCTCACCACCATGCACATCCCCTTCGAGCGGCGAGGAGCCGAAAACTCACCGGGATCCGACGTCATCGTTGGCGATACGGGACCGGCTCGGTGGTTTGACCAAGAACACAAAGATGCCGTCGCACTCTCGACCATCCACCGTTCCAAGGGCCTCGAGTGGCAGCACGTAGCCGTCATCGGTCTGGCCGAAGGCGTGCTGCCCAACTTCAATGCCACCAGCGCAGAAGACATCGCCGAAGAGCAGCGCCTGGCGTATGTCGCCCTGACGCGTGCCGAGGAGACACTCTTGTTGACCTGGAACCGTGGACGTCACGATCCACGGACACCCGACCGGCAACCTTCGAGGTTTTTGGCTGGAATAGAACATAAAATTTTAGAACTGGCTGCCGTCGAAGCTCCCCTCCTGGGTGATGAACGGCGCCAGCGCCTCGCCGCGATTCGCGAACAACTCGCCGCCAGTCGCCCTCAACTATCGTCAGACGGTAGTGAGCACGCACCTTCTTAACGAACTCGTCAGCATTCTCGGAGAACGGCACGTCACGAGTGCTCCGAACATCAACCCCGACGACCTCCACGATGAGTCCCTGCACCCTGAACCACGTGAGCCACTCGCGGTGGTGCGACCACAGAGTCGTGAGGACGTCGTGGCTATCGCCAAATTCTCTGCCACCCACGGAATTCCAATAACCGCCCGTGGCTCGGGCACGGGTCTTTCGGGTGGATCGAAGCCCATCAACGGGGGCATTGTTCTCTCCTTCGCCGAGATGAATCAAGTCATCTCAATCAACACCAGCGACCACGTTGCGGTGGTTCAGCCGGGCATAACCCTCCGCGAACTCGACGCCGCTCTAGCAACGACCGGACTGCACTACCCCGTCTACCCCGGTGAGCTCTCCGGGTCCCTCGGCGGCAATATCAATACCAATGCCGGAGGTATGCGTGCAGTGCGACACGGCGTAACTCGACAACACGTGCTCGGCCTGGAGGTCGTACTCGCCAACGGTGAAATCTTGCGTACCGGGGGTCCGGTGGTGAAGTCTTCGTCGGGTTACGACCTGACGCAGCTACTCGTGGGTAGTGAAGGAACACTGGCTCTAGTCACCGAGATCACCCTCAAGCTTTCGCCCCGTTTCGACTACAGCGCTACCGTGCTCGTGCCCTACGCCACACTCGACGAAGTGACCACAACCGTGCCGGCGATTATCTCCGCAGGCCTCCAGCCATCCATTCTGGAGTATCTCGACATCTTGACCATGTCGTCAGTGACGTCGCGAGCCAATCTGGAGCTCGGGATCCCCCAAGACGTGAGCGAGAGGTCGCTGGCCTATCTCGTCGTCGTACTGGAAACTCGAACCAGGGAACAACTAGACCGCGATATCGAGGACCTCGGCGCTCTCGTTCTGGCGAGCGGGGCCCTTGACGTCTTCGTGCTTCCCGATGGATCGGGTCAGCGTCTCATCGAAGCGCGCGAGCAGGCCTTCTGGGTGGCCAAGGAAGCGGGTGCTCATGAGATCATTGACGTCGTCGTTCCCCGATCGAGCGTGCCCGCCTATCTCGCCAACATCGCGACCCTCGCCACCAAATACGAATCCTTCATTGCGGGCTGTGGCCACGTGGGAGACGGCAACGTCCACATGAGTGTCTTTCAACCCGACGTAGAGAAGCGTGACGCGTTTCTCCTGGCCCTCTTCACCCTGGGCGTGGAGATGGGTGGCGCAATTTCCGGTGAACACGGCATTGGCCGCGACAAACAAAAGCCCTTCCTCGTACTGACCGACGAAGTTAATTTGGCCGTCCAGCGCCGAATCAAAACTATTTTCGACCCCCAGAACATTCTCAATCCCTACCGACTTACCGACGAAAGGCCCCTCCCATGAACGGAGCACAATCACTTCTTGCCACGCTGTACGCCAATGGCGTCGAAGTCTGTTTTGGTAACCCCGGCACCAGCGAAATGCACTTCGTCGCCGCCCTCGACTCGCAACCCGGCATGCGTGGCGTGTTGGGGCTCTTCGAAGGCGTTGTCACTGGTGCCGCTGACGGCTACGCCCGCGTCACCGGCAAGCCGGCCGTCACCCTGCTTCACCTTGGGCCCGGCCTCGGTAATGGTCTCGCCAATTTGCATAACGCGCGACGCGCGCATGTTCCCCTTATCAACGTGGTCGGTGATCACGCGACGTACCACTCGCGCTACGACGCGCCACTCGAGAGCGACATCGCGTCAATCTCGCGAGCCGTTTCGGGCTGGCACCGACGAACGGCTCGACCCGATGATGTGGCCGGTGACGCGCTGGATGCGCTGCGCGCTGCCTACGGCCCTCCCGGTCAGGTCGCCACACTCGTCCTTCCCGCCGACGCTTCGTGGGGCACAGTGACACCACCGGCTGCCCAACTCCCTACCGCCACCATCCCGATGGCGGCCGCTCCAACTGCCGATCGGATTCAGGCCGCCGCTCGCGTTTTGCGGACCAAGAAGACAGCTCTGTTCTTGGGATTTGATGCGCTGCGCGTCCACCCCCTCGGACTCGCCCACCGTGTCGGCACGGCCACCGGAGCTCGTGTAATGAGCGAGACCTTCCCCACTATCCAAGATCGTGGCGCCGGCGTTTTCACACCCGACCGACAGATTTATCTGTCCGAATTTGCTATCTCTCAACTCAGTCAACTCGAAGCCATTGTTTTGGTTGGCGCTAAGACGCCCATTGGCTTCTTCGGTTATCCCGACATCCCCAGCGAGTTGTTGCCTCCAGGTTGCGAAGTCGTGATTCTCACTGAACCCGGCATGGACTCCACCGCAGCCCTCGAAGCACTCGTCGAAGAGTTTGCGGCTCCAGTTGTGGCCGTTACCTCACCGGAGCGGCCCGTCGCTCCCACTGGTGAGCTCACTCCCCTGGCCATGGCGCAAGCCGTTGCGGCCCTCCTCCCCGAAGACGCCATCGTGGTCGACGAGGGTAACACCAGTGGACTGCACCTCTACGGACAGCTGTCGGGTGCCGCGCCCCACCAACTGCTCACGCTCACCGGTGGTGCGATTGGGTACGGACTGCCCGCAGCCCTCGGTGCCGCGCTCGGTGGCGGAGGCCGTCGTGTTGTGGCCATCGAGAGTGACGGCTCGATGATGTACACCCCACAGGCTCTGTGGTCCATGGCCAGAGAAAATCTCGACGTCACGATTCTCGCACTCTCCAATCGGAGCTACGCCATTTTGAACCTTGAACTGTCCAGAGTCGGCGCCACATCTGAAGGCGACGCTTCGCGTCAGATGCTGGACCTTGACAATCCGACATTGGACCTTTGCTCTATTGCCCGCGGTATGGGCGTCCCCGCCGTCAAGGTAACGACCGCCGATGAACTCGTGGCCGAGCTCGCGAAGAGTTTCGCAACTTCGGGACCGACGTTCATCGAAGCGATGCTGCCGAAGGGTCTGGGTTAGAAGTCCACCAAGACGGGGGCGTGGTCCGAGGGCTTTTCTCCCTTACGGGCTTCCCGATCAATCCATGACGCACTCGCCGTAGCTACTACGGGTGCCGAGCAGTACAGCAAGTCAATCCGCAGGCCCCAGCCTCGACGGAAACAGCCATTGCGATAGTCCCACCACGAGTAGCACGGCTCATCGGGATTGAGCTGACGCGTGATGTCAACGAGACCCAAGGACTCGATCCGACGCAACGCTTCTCGCTCGGGCTCACTGACGTGGGTTGCCCCGACAAACGCAGATGGGTCGTAACAGTCGAAATCGGTGGGGGTGACGTTGAAATCGCCGCCAACAACGAGGGGCATCGCGGGGTCGTAGGCGGCCAGGCGGCCGTGCAGTGACTCCAGCCAACGCAACTTGTATTCATAGTGGGGATTGTCGAGTGCTCGACCATTGGGGATATAACAGGAGTAGACCCGAACACCGCCACAGGTGGCCGCAATCACCCGAGCTTCTTCTTCGGGTTCACCAAAACCTTGCACAACATCCTCGAGACCAACTCTCGAAAGAATGGCGACACCATTCCATTGACTCAGACCGAAGTGGGCCGATTCGTACCCCATGTCCCGCAGGACGTCAAAGGGAAACTTCTCGTCACGCTGCTTGGTCTCCTGGAGTAAAACGACGTCAACGTCGCGAGTCTGCAGAAACTCCTCCACGCGTGGAAAGCGGGCATTCATTGAATTGACATTCCACGTCGCAATCCTCATGCGGAATCCACCACGACAAAAAGAAGGTCCGCCTCGGCGACTACTTGGCCATTGACCAGTGCACGACCCGACCCTTTGCCACCACGAGCAGATAGTTGTGTCATGGTGCACTCCAGGGTAATGACGTCATTGGGAAGGACTTGTCGTCGGAATCGAGCGCGTTCGACGCCACCGAAGAGTGGCAATTTCCCCGCGTACCGTGGGTCAGCCAAGACGGCGATCGCACCGCACTGGGCCATCGATTCCACCAGGAGCACTCCGGGGACCACGGGACGGCCCGGGAAATGGCCTTTGAAGAATGGTTCGTCCTCCCCCGGCGTCCAGGTGGCTCGAGCAAAAACACCGGGTTCAACCTCGGTGACGCTGTGGAGTAGCAAAAACGGCGCACGGTGTGGCAGCCACGTTGTTGGATCAAAAGCCATATTCCTATGGTGCCACGAGTGAAAGTTCAGCGATGCGCCGATCTTTATCAACACCAGAGAACCGGAATTTGTGTGTGGAGCCGCGCTTGAGAACGTCGCGAGCTCGCGCCGGTGCTGGCTCACCGAGTGACGTGGTGGGGGCGTAACACTGCACGAGTTGACCGTCCATCGCCACCTCGATAATTGCGCCGTGCGATGTAAACCCAACGACCGTGCCTTCAAGGTGCGAGCGAAGTTTGAACCGGGTAAGGAACGTGGAGAAGAGTTCCTCGGAGTTAACTGGGGCGCGATCGCGCTTGGCCGCTGGGGATGAGGTCGCTGCCTTCTTGGCGGGTGCCTTGACGGTCGGCTTCTTGGCGGGCGCCTTGACGGCCAGCTCGGCTGGATCGGCCTTCTTTACCGTCTTGGTTGGAGTGGGCTTGGCGGCCTTAGGAGCGGGCTTGGCGGCCTTTGGGGTCAAGGTCGTTCCAATGGTCGGCTTCTTGCCATCAGGTAGCACAATGGCAAGTTTCTTAACCGGGGCCGGGCGTCCCGAACCCTTCACGGGAACGCGTGCGGTGAAGATCCAACCAACACGTGGTACGGGTTTTCCGCCGATTAACCGGCCCTCTTCAAAGAGCCACGGATGATCACCCTGAAACTCTTGGAAGGAGTCATTGCTTAAGACGATTCCACCAATGCGCTCGGCAATCTTGAGAATGAATGCGTCACCACGACCGACGGATCCGGCGGGCGGAGAGACCATGTCGCCGGCGGCCTCTAGCTCTTTAAACGCAACTTGTTCGGACGCCACAATCCGGTGGCCGAACGTTGCGTCAACTACAACCAGCATCTCAGCCCCGGGATACTCGATGAGAAAAGATGACACTGCGTCTCGCAGCTGCGGCAAACTCGGCGTACTTCGACCTTCGGTGGCGAGATTCGAGCCGTCTACGACGACACGCATCTTCCCCTTACTCTTGGCGGCGCTCACCCGATTGCCCGGCTCAAGAGGTCGGCCTGTTCGGCAGCGTGCACGAGAGACGAACCTGTGGCCGGAGATGCTGACTCGGCCCGCGTGACGTGGCGCAAAGCGAGATCCGCCCCGAGTGAACGGTGGAGTTGACGATGCACAAACGGCCAAGCACCCATGTTTTCGGGCTCTTCTTGGAGCCATACAACCTCAGTGACGTTAGAAAAGCGTCCCAGGAGCTCTTGAATAGCCTCTTCGGGCCAAGGGTAGAGCTGCTCAACTCGGGCGATTGCCACGTGGTCACCGGAGGTGAGTGACACTCGGTGTACTTCAGCTTCGTGGCCAATTTTCCCCGTGGCGAGTATGAGGCGAGTTACGGCCTTCGCATCTCCCTCGAAATTACACGTAACAGTCTGGAATGACCCTTCGACGAGATCGGCGAGCGGGGAGCGCGTAGCAGTGGCTCGGAGCATGGACTTTGGCGTGAAGATCACGAGAGGTGTCAGATTTTCTCGTCGCACCTGACTACGCAGTAGGTGGAAGTATTGAGCCGCAGTCGTCGGTTGAGTGACGCGCATGTTGTTGCGCGCGCACAGCGTTAAGAAACGTTCGATTCGACCACTGGAGTGCTCGGGCCCCTGACCTTCGTACCCGTGCGGCAGCAGCATTACCAAGTTGGCACTCTGACCCCACTTGTCATCGGCAGCCACAATGAAGTTGTCAATAATGATTTGGGCGCCATTAACGAAGTCGCCGAACTGTGCCTCCCAAGCGACGAGGGCCCGCTTTGCCTCAACGGAGTATCCGTATTCATAGCCCAATGCGGCATATTCACTGAGGAACGAGTCGCGAACCGTGAAGAAACCATTGGCACCCTCGAGATGGCTGAGTGGGATCCACTGGTCACCATTCACGTTGTCGATGAATGCGGCATGGCGCTGCGAGAAGGTCCCCCGACGAGAGTCTTGGCCCATGAGCCTCACGTTCGTGCCTTCCAGCAAGAGTGATCCGAAGGCCATTGCCTCGCCGAGACTCCAGTCGACTTCGTCCTCGGCGACCATTTGGGTTCGTTGCGCGAACTGCCGTTCCAACTTTGGATGCATCGTAAAACCGTCGGGAACTCGACTGGTGGCATCGGCGATTGCTAGCAATGCTTCCCGAGCGAACCCTGTCGCGGGTGCCGGCAGATCGGGGTGCACTTCAAGTGGAGAGACGTTTTCGAGAACCGGCTTGGGAATTGTGCGAACTTCGTCGAGCACCTCTTGGAGCTTTTGGTTGAATGTGTTGAGCGACGCTTCCGCGGATTCGAGGTCCAGATCACCACGACGAATCAACGTCTCGGTGTAGATCTTGCGAACGGATCGCGTCTGATCAATGACGCGGTACATCAGTGGCTGGGTGTAACTCGGATCATCACCTTCATTGTGTCCGTGGCGGCGATAGCAGACAATGTCCAATACGACGTCGCGCTTAAAGCTCTCGCGATAGTCAATGGCTAACTTTGCGGCCCGAGCGCAGGCTTCAGGATCATCACCATTGACGTGAATAATCGGTGCCTGAATCATCTTGGCCACGTCAGTGGGGTAAAAACTTGAGCGTGACGATGATGGAGCAGTAGTGAAGCCGACCTGGTTGTTAATGACGATGTGGACGGTGCCACCGATGCGATACCCGGAGAGCTGAGACATATTTAGTGTCTCGGCGACAACACCCTGGCCGGCAAATGCAGCATCACCATGGATCAGAATCGCCAATCCCGGGAACTTCTCCGGCATCGGCACCACCGAGGAACCATCACTCGGCCGAATCACTAAGTCTTGCTTGGCTCGAATGATGCCCTCGACCACCGGATTGACTGCTTCGAGGTGCGAGGGGTTCGACGCCATGGCCACCGCGACTCGAGCACCGGATGGTGCCGTGTAGTAGCCCGTGGCACCCTTGTGATATTTCACGTCGCCGGAACCCTGCACACTCTCGGGATCCAGATTGCCTTCAAACTCGCTGAAGATGTCGCTGTAACTCTTCCCGACGACATTGGCAAGAATATTGAGTCTCCCGCGGTGGGCCATGCCAATAATCACATCGCTGGCCCCGTTTTCTGCGGCCGAACTAATAATTGCGTCTAAGGCAACGATGGTGGCTTCACCCCCTTCGAGGCCGAAGCGCTTTTGCCCTACGTAACGGGTGTGCAGGAATTTCTCAAATACTTCAGCGGCCGTGAGTTTCTCCATGATTCGCTGCTGTCCCGCGGGGGTCACCGTGGTGGTGACCCCTTCGAGTTGCCGCTGAAACCACTTCTTCTGGTCGGGGTCCATGATGTGCATGTACTCCACGCCCACAGTGCGGCAGTAGGCGTCACGCAAGATCGACAACGCTTGATCCAGCGTGGCGTGCGTCTTACCGGCCAAACCGTCAACTACGAAGGTTCTTGAGAGGTCCCAAATTGTCAGTCCGTAGTTGGCTAAATCCAGTTCAGCGTGCTGCATTGGTGGTTCGGCCCGCAGCGGATCAAGGTCCGCTTGTAAATGACCGCGAACTCGATACATATTGATGAGTTCCTGGACCCGAATCTGCTTCAAAATCTGCTCATCAGCATTCGTAACATCGTTCGTGTCGTGAGCCCACTGCGCGGGCTCGTAGGGCACGCCCATGGCAGTGAACGCCTCTTCGTAGAAACCGTGGCCGCCGGTGAGACACTCCGCGACGTACTTCAAAAACAGTCCCGATTCAGCGCCTTGAATGATGCGATGGTCATACGTTGAGGTCAGCGTCATTACCTTTCCGACACCCATAGCGGCTAGGGCTCGAGGGTCGGCAGTTTCAAATCCCGCAGGCCAGCCCAGGGCACCTACGCCAAAAATTGCTCCCTGTCCGGGCATGAGTCGAGGCACCGACTGCACGGTCCCAATCGTGCCGGGATTAGTCAGGGAGACCGTAGCGCCGGCGAGATCATCGGCTCCAGCCTTCCCGCCGTGAATCTTGCGCACGAGCTCTTCGTACGCAAAGACGAAGCCTCGAAAGTCATACGTGTCGGCATCCTTGATTACGGGAACCATCAAATTGCGCGTGCCGTCACTCTTTTCAACATCAACGGCCAAGCCCAAGCCAACGTGGTCGTGACGAATCACGCCAGGAGTTCCCTTTTCATCAACAGCATCGACAAATGTTGCGTTCATGGTGGGCACAAACCGCAACCCTCGGACCATGGCGTAGGCGATGAAGTGAGTAAAGGAAATCTTGGTTCCCGTTATTCGGCTGACGGCCTCATTCATCGCTATTCGATTGATTTCTAGAAGACGTGCCGAGACCGTTCGAACACTCGTTGCGGTCGGAACAGAGAGGCTGGCACTCATGTTGGTCACAATGCGAGCCGCCGCGCCGCGAAGCGGTGTGGCATCTTTGTTCACGATGGCGCCGACGGCACTCTTCGTAGAAGGTCCGTCCCCGGGGGCCGCCACGGTGGGCGCTAGGGCGATTGGGGCGCGTTGGTAGTCCGCGAAGAAGTCCTGCCAGGTCTGTGAAACGGAGGAAGGGTCTCGCAGAAACTGCTCGTAGAGATCATCAATGAGCCAAGCGTTCGGACCGAATGATCCCGACTTGGCAATGTTAGAAACCGAATCAGATGTGGGGGGCACACCTTTTAGGTTAGAGGTCATAGCGACCCCGCTTACAAGGCCGCAAATTCTGCCAATACCGGTAGGTTTCTATCTATCCGACTCGCTCATTCTGCTCCCCACGGCCTCACGGTTCTCCCGTTGAGCGAACTTCCCCACCTCGCCATCTGGGAGCGCATCACGGAAAACCCGCAGGCTACGGTCATTTGTGTTCATGGTGGTCTTGACCGGGGCGGATCGTTTGCCCGCATGGCCCGACGGATGGACCACTTCCGAGTGATTGTCTACGACCGGCGGGGCTATCAGCAGTCACGAGAGCGTCAGCCACTCAGCCTCGACGGCCACGCCGAGGATCTACGAGTCGTAGTTGATGCCGTTCGCAACGACCAGCCAACCTTGGTTTTCGGCCACTCCTACGGTGGCGTCGTGGCATTGCGAAGCGTGCAAACTGGTGCGAAAGTTGATGCCTTGGTGACCTACGAGCCGCCACTTCCCTGGGCCGTACCTCGCACCGGTTCGTTCGGTGAACTGAATCCCGATCCAGCCGCTGAGGCTGAATCTTTCTTTCGTCGAATGGTGTCAAACTCCGCTTGGGAGCGGATGAATGAAGTCGACCAACAGTCACGGCGCAATGATGGCCCGGCACTCCACGACGATTTATTGACCATTCGCAATCCGATACCCGCGATCGACTGGGCGTCGGTGACAACGCCCTGGACCTACGGGTACGGGGACACGGCGGACCGCCTCGAGTACTACGAATCGGTTGCCGCACGACTTCGACTTGACGTAAAACTGATAAAAACCTCAATGGTCGCTCACGCCGGTCACGGTGCCCATCTCAGTAACCCTGAGGCCATGGTCCGACTCATTGACGACCGATTGGAAAAACTATGAAAATTGCGATCACCGGGGCCTCTGGCTTTCTTGGACGTGCGCTCGTATCCGCGCTGCACGATCGGGGTGACACTCCCATCATCTTTGCTCGGACTCAGGTGGCGGAGCGCAACGTAGTTCGTTGGCAACCCTCCGAGGGTGAAGTCAATCGAGAAGACCTAGCGCGCGTTGGGAGTATTGACGCCTTTGTGCACCTCGCCGGTGCCGGCATCGCCGATAAGCGCTGGACCGCGAGCCGCAAGCAGGAGATTCTTGATTCCCGGATTGAGGGAACGGCGCTACTGGCCAGAACTGTCACTGGACTGGAGACCCCGCCTTCTGTGGTTCTCAGTGGTTCGGCAATTGGGTTCTACGGCTCAAGGGGTGACGAAATCCTGACCGAAACAAGTTCTCGCGGTGAAGGATTCCTGGCTGATGTGTGCGAAGCATGGGAAAAAGCTGCGCTGCCAATCCACGAGGCTGGTATTGACTTAACCCTGCTTCGGACAGGCATTGTCATGGGCTCGAGTGGCGGCGCACTTAAGAAGCAGCTACCTCTTTTTCGGGCTGGCGTAGGCGGAAAATTAGGATCGGGTCGCCAATTCTTGAGTCCCATTTCACTCCACGATGAGATTCAAGCAATGCTATTTCTACTCGACAATCCCATTGCCGGCCCCGTGAACTTGGTGTCGCCCGAGCCAGTCACCAATAGAACGTTCACCTCGGCCCTCGGAGCCGCCCTGCATCGACCCAGCGTCGCCGCCGTTCCACGTCTAGCGCTAGACATTGCCCTGGGGCGAGAATTGGTCTCTGAGGCCCTGCTGGCGAGTCAGCGCGTCATCCCCTCGGTCCTTGAGACCCGAGGTTTCATTTTTCAGCATCGCACCATTGAGCAAGTTCTTGCGGCGGCTATTGCAAACTAGCGATCCTGGGTGAATGCCTACGTGATATTCCAAGATTGCCGGTGGTACGACGTCAGTCCTGATGTGGCAATAGCCGCAATATGACCAGGGGCGCCGTAGCCCTTATTGCCTGACCACTCATACTGCGGGTACTCCTCACTAAGGGCAGTCATGTAGGCATCTCGTGACACCTTGGCTAGAACTGCAGCGGCGCCGATGGTGGCCGACTTCTGGTCGCCCTTCACAATCATGTGCGCCGGTGTGGATGCGAATTGAATTACGGGTGGTTGCATTACTCCCATCGGTACTGCCATGGAACATCGGAGCAGATTGGTAGGACCATCGATTAGGAGTTGCTCCACAGGCATGTGTAAGTTCGCCAACGCTCGATCAGCAGCCACGGCTAGTGCAATACGAATACCCCACAAATCAATTTCTTCTGCCGTCGAAGAACCGATTCCCCAAACATCGGCCCAAGCCTGAATTGGCTCGACTAGCGACTCGCGGGCGCGGGCAGTTAACAACTTGGAATCTTTGAGCCCAGTGGGGATGGGCTTGGCGCTGCGAAGACCTACGGCACCGACCGTTACCGGCCCCGCATACGCCCCTCGACCAACTTCGTCGATGCCCACTACTAGTCGCCCGTTACTCAAATGGGGAGACTCAAAGTCCAACGTTGGTTGCATGTGGACCATTTCTCTAGCCTACGAAGTCGCGCTAATAGAGTGGCGCCATGCCACCGCCACTCGCAGCGACAATTCTCTCCTTCGCCAAAGAGCGAGTAGCACTCGATCAAAACTCGCTGAGCAAACAGGTGCAGAGCGAGCGGGGTGATGCCGGAGCTCATATGGTCTTGCTAGTAGCGGGCGCGGCATCACTCCCATGAGCAAACGCATTGCCCTCGTTCCGCTGAAGTCATTCGCGTCGGCAAAGCAACGTTTGAGGGTTCATCTCAGCGACGAGGACACGGCGGCACTTGTCGAGCAGCTAGCCATCGGCGTCCTAACTGCAAGTCGTCCATTAACCACATGGATCGTTACTGACGATGCGGATATTGAACAGTTCGCCGCTGAGGTCGGATTGCGCGCATTTCGACCGTCACGGCCAGGGCTCAATGAGGGTGTACTCGAGGCCTATCGCCAGGCCAGCGAAGATTTTGCTCACGTGGTAATTATCCATGGCGATATCGCAGCACCTGATGGTCTTGGATCCTTCGACTACGGCGAAGGCATCACGCTGTTTACCGACCACACAGGACTCGGCAGTAACGTTCTCGCATTGCCAACTGGAATCGATTTTGTGTTTCAGTACGGTGTCGAATCGGCGAGCAGACACATTGGAGAGAGTCGTCGACTTGGAATAGAGCCTCTTGTGATCAACGGTTCCCCTTGGCGCTTTGATATTGACTCTCCTGAAGATCTGCCCATCCTTTAGGAACTGAAAAATGCGGGGACCCGAAGGTCCCCGCATTCATCGTCCCAGCTGGGACAGAACAACTACTTCTTCTTAGGAGCAGCCTTCTTGACAGCCTTCTTAGGAGCAGCCTTCTTGACAGCCTTCTTAGGAGCAGCCTTCTTAGCGGCCTTCTTAGGAGCAGCCTTCTTGACAGCCTTCTTGACAGCCTTCTTAGCGGCCTTCTTAGGAGCAGCCTTCTTGACAGCCTTCTTAGGAGCAGCCTTCTTTACAGCCTTCTTGGCGGCCTTCTTAGGAGCAGCCTTCTTGACAGCCTTCTTAGGAGCAGCCTTCTTTACAGCCTTCTTGGCGGCCTTCTTAGGAGCAGCCTTCTTTGTAGCAGTAGCCACGTTCCCTCCTTGGGAATAAACGTTAAATCAACTCGGCTTCAAGCTTGACCAATTTGGTGACGCTCTACCAGGTTGAAACGCGGACTCGGTTACGTACGTTCCTGCCTCACGGCAGTGTCGCACTAATCGCAGTACACGGTCCATTTCGAAAGAGAACATTTATATGAAGCCATTAGCGCTTCACAAAAATGCGCGACCTCTTTCTCAGTAGGACAACAAAAGTTGACTCTTTTTTTGATCAAAAGTCAAGCATTTCCGAATGCGACCGTTATGAACTCGAAATGGATATCGGAAACTATCTCGGGCGAGGAATTGCCGGTGATGCATTCAGTGGTGCTGAACGCTCGACGCTAATTCTCGGTCCCTCACGGAGTGGAAAGACGTCTGCAATTATCGTGCCGAATCTCCTGATGACGACCCATGCCGTCATAACAACGTCGACCAAAGATGACATCGTCGCGCTTCTCTCGAAGACGCGGCGTGATGTCCCACAGCTCATTTTCGATCCCAGTGGCACAGTTGAGACTCCGGTGGGTTCGACGGCAATAAGTTTTTCTCCGATTCGGCTGGCGCGCACCTGGGACGGCGCACTGCTCACAGCTCGCAGTTTGGTGAACGCCCGACAATCATTCCATAATGCTCACAATCGCGATCATTGGGCCGAGCGGGCGAGCGCACTCGTCGCGCCACTCATGCATGCTGCGGCACTCAGGGGAATATCACTCAGGAGTTTCTCTCGCGATATTGACCGCCGCAATGGACTTGAGGGACTTGAGGTATTACGTGACCACTATGGCAACGACCATCAGTCAATTGCTCTCCTAGAGGGGATTCTGGCGACTGATGATCGCGAGCGGTCCGGCATTTGGTCCACGGCCTCCGGCCTGCTTGATGGACTCCGGACCGATGCAGCCCAAAGAACTTCACGCCTTCCCGAACTTGACGTTGCATCGTTTCTTCAAACCAGATCACAACTCCATGTAGTAGCCCCAAGCCGGCATCAGAACATCATGACGCCACTGGTCGTGGGGTTAATTGAGGAAGTCGTGCATCGTACCTATCAGGATTTTCACAAAGGCGCACGGCTGACTTTGGCGCTGGACGAGCTGGCGAATGTGGCTCCGCTACCCAGTTTGCCCTCAATTATTTCAGAAGGTGGAGGCCAGGGTGTCATCACAATGGCCTGCCTACAAGACCTCAGTCAAGCTCGGGCGCGGTGGGGCGTGAGCGGCGAGTCATTCCTCTCGCTTTTTCCCACATCGCTGGTGTTACCGGGTATTGCCGATCGGCCCACGTTGGAACTCTTGAGTGCACTTGGTGGCCGGATGGAACGAAATCAAATCTCGCACTCCATTGGTCGGCGGGGAGAGATCATCGGAGGTGTACGAAGTCAACACGAGCAGATACGCCTCACGCCGTCCGATGTAGCCCGCGGACGCCAGGGTATGGCCCTGGGTCTAGGGCCGAGCAAGGAAATAGAGTGGATTCGACTAACGCCGTATTTTCGAGAAGTGCGTTTTGCTCGCTACCTTGAGCGATCAATCGATCGCGGGCGCTCACGTTGACGCCACTTCGTAACTTCCCCTATCTCCAACGGCCGGGGACCCAACTCTTTCACCAGGGCGCCCTGGCGAGCACTACTCACGCCAATCCGTTCACCGATCAGGCCCCGGTCTGTCGCTAAATCCGGGTAGTGGGTATCAACAAAGGATTCAATGCTGTGCCGAGAGAGGCCTAGTACGGCACCGTTAGCGGCCGCGGCAATTAGGTCACGACGCGTAACGGACGGCAACCCTTCAAGCTGTGCCCCAAAAATTTGCTCGTTCATTACACCCGTTCGAGTAGGTGGCTCCCGTAGCTGAATCGACTCAAATCGGAGTAAATCCTTGTGCCATTTTTCGATAATTCCTTCCCGGGTCCAGGATTCTTTTCGAGCGCCCAGGTTTCTGTCGCCGGGCCAAAGCGCACGATGCCCTTCGTCTACCCCTTGGACCAGCTCGACTCCACCCAACGTCCGCCACGCACGTCGCACGCCGTTGCGACCAATCCGAAAACGAAATTCCGCGCGATAAATCGCGTCGGCTGCGAGGAGGTGTGCTGAAAGTGATTGGCGATTTAATACCAAGGATCGATGCTGCGGCAGCGCACCCACTAACACATGGTCGTGCAAGTGAGGTTCACCAATTCGATTCACGCCATGGGTGAATGACACAATGGAAGACCATCGACCTCGTTGTTCGATCCCCTCGCCGGCGACCTTGGTGCTGACGACGAGTGCTCGTTCCTCGAGGTAACTCACCGCCGCAAGGACGGACTCTCGATGATCAGCGACCAATTGGCGTTGTTCGTTTAAATCTCCAAGAGCTAATAAGACTGACACAGTGCGAGGAGCCGCCACAATAAGGTCATAGCCAACGGTTGAGGATCGTGTTGGAACGCGCCAACTACGTTCGAGTACCGAGCTATCAATGAGACCGCCTCCTCGAATCCAATAGCCCGGCGGTCCGTGGCGAACACCTTCGAGTTCGAGTGATTGATCGGCCACGTAATACGAGGCACTCAGTGAACGGCGAGGGGCAATGCGAATCATGGGCGAAGCCCAATGGTCGCCTAGAGCCCCAATTGCTGAATAAGACTGTTTGCAAAATCAAGCCCTGAGCGAGCCTCAGAGTCTCGAAGGACACTGGCAAACGGACCCGACATCGCCAATCGTCGATCTAAGAATGCCTGATTCGCAACCAAAACCTCGATGACGTGAACTCCTTCTTGCACTTCGGGGTCAATCGCTGCTCGAGGTAGATTTTCCCAAATCGGTAATGCCCGCTCGCTGACGGCGACGAGAACTTTGGATGCACCGGCGAGCATCTGATCCAGCCAAGGACCCGACGTATCGACGGGAATATTCCCATCGAATGGTTCGCCCAGTGAAACGCCCCATACGCGAGACAGGTTGTAGGTCCGATAGACCGGCGAGTCTTGTGAAATGTCAATCCCGTGTATGTATCGATCACCGAGCACCATCTGAATCTCAGTGGGAACTACAGCCCGATCTGTCGGTCCATTGGAACCTTCAGTCTGATAGTTGAGGTGGACGATATTGGTTCCCAGCGCCTTTTCGATGGTGTCTACAAATGGAGTCGTCGGTGAGTAAACGGTCACGCCCACATCGGTCGCTTCATGAATTTTTGATCGCAGGGACCCGTAGAGCGCCGAGGCGCCTGAATGCAACCCAAGTGCCAAGATCTGAGAGAGCATGATCTGCACATCAAGCACTTCAGACCAGGTGAGGGGTGAATCGCCACCGAACGATGCGTTACTGGCGTTAATAACCGGTACATAAAGAGGATTCAGCTCATCCTCAAGGTCGCCAAACTCCACGGGAACGAGATAGGCCGCATCATCAAGAGGGTCTCGAGCCATGATGGCCTTCGTCACGTTTTCCGTTAGGAATTCGATAGGCACCGAAAAGCGTTCCGCTAAGTCCGAGGCATAAAGACCGTCACTATTCAAAATGGCCGAAATCATTGAGAGCGTCTCGAGCAGCGCATTGTCGTATAGGTCAAAATCCGTGGAGAGTTTGAGCTTAGACACTTCCAAACTCGAACTTGGATTGACTCCGATTAACCACGCCTTTAGGGCACTGGAAAATTTACGCGTACTGATACTCCGGATGTGTGAAGCGTGACTGATGAAGAACTGAAATGCACCATCTTCGCTTTCAAAAATCATGCTGACCTTGGTGCCCCTGGTCGTCTCAACGACCTGACTGACGGAAGGGCCGAACAGCGTGATGGCGTACTGTGCGAAAGCGTTCGAAGTGACGAAATCAACCGTTAGACCATCTTGATACTGCTGTGGCACCCAATGCTTTGCTTCGTCAACAAGAGTCGTGCCTAGTTCAAACTTTTGCTCAACCTCTTTGGACGCAAATTTTGGAACGGTGAGAACTCGATCCATTAGGAATCCCCGGATGGCGCACTTCGAGACGTCGTAGCCCACCACGTAACGGCGATGACCGGACACTACAAACCGCAACGGAACGAACGTCCGCATCTCGACGCCCTTGCGACGCCAAAAACCTGGCTTGGCAAATTCAAAGGTTACGGCCCTCTTCTGCTGTTTGGCGAGTCCGAATGCAGCCGCCTTGGCTCCAAATCGGCTTCCCGTGGCCCGCTTCATGGGAGTTGATTGGAGTAGGCCATTGGGGCCAAAGGGACGACCGATAGAACAACGCAGTTCTAGCAGCAGTCGACTTTCCTCGTGAGTGAGGTTCAAACCACTCACCCAAACATGGGTTGGCTCGATGGTGTAGCGACCCAGCGTTTCGATTACCTGAACACCGTTATCGGCGAGGTCGTCACGATCTCTGTGAAACATCTGACGGTAGGCCTCGACGCTCTTACCGCCATAGGCCAACTCGCGGAAAATTCGCCCGTCCGCGCCCTCGCGGTCTTCCAGCAGCTGATCAACGATCTGCTCGAGCGTCAGGCCTTGTCGGTCACCGGAAGTTGTTCGCTTCAAGAGCAGCGACAGTAAATTCCGCTGGCGCGATCCGCTCTTGTCTATTTTGTGCTTACTTGCCATGACCGCTCCTCTTACCAACCCGCAACGCCACTAGCAATCCCGCAGATGGTAATCGTACCGCCACCCCAAAATTAAGTTCCCGACTTGATTGCTATGAATTTCAGATTCACCCTCAATATCGGTTTAAGCCCATGATGGTGAGGGTAACCAGTATCGAGGATTTCACCCATCATTAGCGATGATTGCCTACACTTCATCGACCTACAGTCGTCATGCCTAAAAAATAGTGGACTTGGTGAACTTATTTTACTACGGTTAGGACTAGGACAACATTGGGAAAGGCTGGAATGGCGAAATCGTCGGGAACCCTGTACCACGACCGAAGTGTCACGCTCACGCAGAATTTTCTGAATCTACGGGGTGTCTCACGCATTTTGGGACGTAGCGAGACTATTGAATTTCCTCAAATTGTGGCTTTTCGCCTACGTGACGCTCGCGAATACCCCTTCGAGCGAGTCCCAGCGTGGGGTATTTCTGATGACAACGTGTGGTTCACGAAAGACTCCCAACGGTGGCGGCGTAGGCAGGCCATAGAACTAGTTCTCCACGATGGTCGTGCGTTGGGGTTCACACCGGCACATGGCAGTCGAGTTGCGGAAATCTTGGTCAGCCGCGGCGTCTCTCAGCTGACCTAGTCCCAGTCGGATCCAATCTGCCAACTGGCGTTCGCCCGGGTCAATCGTGTCTTTTATTCATCAATTGGTTTCGAGGGTTACCCGAGACGAATCTACGAGGTGCTGGGTCGCCGCTTCTGCTCCCCTGGCGAATATTGGGTAATGATAGACCCGTAAAATAGAAATCCGTTACGAAAGGAACCGTCTTGCCAACTTACGAGTACGAGTGCACCTCTTGTGGTCGACGTTTTGATGTCGTGCAAAAGTTCTCTGACGCTGTGCTGACGACGTGTGAAGAGTGCCAAGGATCGCTTCGCAAATTGATATCGGCCCCGGGAATTGTCTTTAAGGGCGGGGGCTTTTACAAGACTGACAGTCGAGGGACTGGGGATAGCACCCCCGCCTCGACGCCTGCTGCTACCGACTAAGAGCCCGAAACTGAAATGCCATCCATGGCAATAGTTTGACCAGCCGCTGAACCGGGAAGCCACTCTTGGTCGCTACCAACAAATATGACGTCCTGAAGCATGCGTTGCAGAGTAGAAGCGACCGTCGCCTCACGGATAGGTTCGGCTAACTGACCGTCGCGAATGACAAGACCAGTAATACCCACCGAGAAGTCACCTGAGATGGGATTCACACCCGAATGGACCCCCGAGAGTGATTCCACAAAGACCCCCTCACCTATTTCTTTGAAAATCTCAGACTGATTTAGCTGGCCCGGTGTCATCTGAAGTGCTCGACATCCAGCACTGGGTGAGCCGCCGATCCCGCCACGTAGGGCACTACCCGTCGGAGATGTACCGGCACGGCGAGCGGAAACGGTGTCGTAGACGAATGCTTTGAGCACTCCATTTTCAATCAACGTGTTTCGACGGCAGGCCAAACCTTCACCATCAAAAATCGATGCTGCAAAGTGGCGAGCATCGGTTGGGTCATCAACGAGTGTGATATCCGAGGATCCAACAACTTCGCCCATTCGTCCCGCAAAGAAGGACCGACCGCGCACCACGGCTTCCCCAGAGAGAGATCCGCCGATAATGGCCATCAGTGATGCAGCGGTGCGAGGGTCAAAAACGGCAACCGTCTTGCGTGATTTAGGTTTCGTGGCCCCCAGCATCCGCGTCGCTCGCCGAATGGCGTCCTCGGCCGCCTGCTCAATGCTGAGATCACGGGGTCCGCGACCGGCACTAAGCCCCCATCCAGATTGATCGTCTTTACCGTCACTGGCGATTGGGCTCACCGAGAGATAGGCGCCGGTACGGGCATACCGAGCGGCGATGCCCGTCGTTGACGCAATG
>CAFBLN010000021.1_pt1 | contig 20911 bp, 25 predicted proteins | sample 7268151 | NCBI WGS metagenome assembly CAFBLN01 (sample SAMEA6814035, study PRJEB35770) | uncultured Acidimicrobiaceae bacterium | biome: Freshwater; feature: Freshwater reservoir; material: water | place: Czech Republic | collected 2017-05-23 | depth 30m m
AGTCTCGGACACCGGTTCAGCCGCCTCGTATGATGACCACGTATGAGTGAAGCAACGAGGGCCACCCTGCCATCTACGTGGCCTCGCGGACTTCGCCGGTCATTTATGCTTTTTTCGACCTTTCGTCAAGAAGTGGCCGACCCCGATCGTTTCTATAGTGTTCTCGCCACGGACACGGCCGTTCAAATCTCCCGCTTCGCGAGAATTCCGGATGCGGTGATTGTCGACGTTGGTGGTGGCGCCGGCTACTTCAGTCAGAAGTTCACTGAACTCGGCGCACACTGTCTCCTCGTCGAGCCCGAAGCAGTTCCGTTGCTCGACGAGCCAATGCCCAATTTCGAAACGGAGCTAGAGCGCCACGACTGGCTCTGCCGTCCCGGCCGGTTGATGCCGGGCCGGACCATTGCCGGTGACGGCATGCGCTTGCCGCTCCCAGACAACTTCGCCGACATCTCCTTCTCCTCCAACGTGCTGGAGCATGTTCCGAGTCCCGAGGCGCTTATTCGTGAGTCGTGGCGCATCACCAAGCCCGGTGGCACAATCTATATTTCCTACACCCTGTGGTGGAGCCTGTGGGGTGGTCACGAGACATCACCGTGGCACTTCCTTGGGGGACACTACGCGGCACGGCGATTTGAAAAAAAGCACGGTCGCCCGCCCGCCAACAAATTTGGAACGTCACTGTTCGGATATCGCATTGCCCCGATGATGAAGATCATCAGAGAGTTGCCCGGCGCCCAGATTCATGCCGAACCGCGGTACTACCCCAAGTGGTTGCGCTGGCTTGTCTTTATTCCGGCGATTCGTGAAGCGACCGTCTGGAACTTGCTCGTCGTTATTACCAAGCCCGCTTAGGCTGGCTGCTGGCTGATTCGCTCCGGCCGGATTCGCACGGTGACGCGAATCTCCCCTTCACGACGGTAAGGGTAGGAATCCACGTCAAGGTACTTTTTCGCGAGACGGTCAATGACGTCGTCAGCACCGTCAGTGGTAAAGCCAACGACCATGCCACGCACGGAGACCATGGAATACGGGTCATCGGGATCGGTCAGCGAGAGCGCAACGCGGCCATCGTTGGCTAGGTTGCGGGCCTTGGCTCGACCGAGCGCGGTATTGATGATGACGTCGTCACCATCAAGTTCGCACCAAACCGGCGTCACGTTGGGGGCGCCGTCACTGCCGAGCGATGCGACGTGGACCAAAGTCTTCTTGGCGAAGAGGGCGCGGGCGGCATCGGTAAAGGTCTCTGACATATGAACTCCGAGTATCGGGGGCTGACTCCCGCTAGTTTGACACCGATGAACATAGGCGCACACGTCCGCGGTGGAGGCAAGTTAGTTCCCTCGCTCGAAGAGGGCGTGGCGATCGGGGCCACGTCTATTCAAATCTTTACCCAGAGCCCCCGGATGTGGAAGCCGAGCCAGTACGCCCCCGAAGTGCTCGCCGCCTACCGAGAGGCCGCGGCGGCGCACCCTTCGGTCAAGGCCACGTTCTCCCACGCGACGTACCTCATCAACTTGGCGTCCGACAATCCTGAGCTCTACGAGAAGTCGGTGGCCTGCTTGACGCACAACCTCTCGGTCGGGCGCGGAATGGCCGCCCAGGGTGTGATTCTGCACGTGGGTAGCCACAAGGGCACTGGCTTTGAAGAGGCCCTCGAACGAGTCTCCGAAGGCCTAATGCGGGCGCTCGACGAGGCTGACAGGGCACCCGAGGGTGTCGCGGACTGTCCGATCTTGATTGAAAATGCGGCCGGTGCCGGTGGGACCGTGGGTCGTTCGTTGGAAGAGATTGAGGCCATCATTGAGGCCTGCGGTGGCGACGAGCGCCTCGGACTGTGTATTGACACGCAGCACCTCTGGGCCAGCGGTTACGACTACTCCACCTTGGCGGGTACGAAGAAGTTAATCAAGGAAGTCAATGACCGGATTGGCATTGACCGTTTGGCCTGTTTTCACCTCAACGACTCCAAGACCGAACTCGGTGGTAACAAGGATCGCCACGCGAATCTGGGCGAGGGCACCATCGGTACCAACGGGCTGGCCCCACTGCTCGGTCACCCCAAGGTGCGAAACTTGCCGTTAATTCTTGAAGTACCCGGTGACGGTGACGGACCTCGCGCAAGCGACGTCGTTGCGGCCACCAAATTAGTTACCGAGGGCGTCGCGTTGTACGCCAAAAAGAAATAAGGAGTCGCCATGAGCGAATTTCGTATTGAATCCGACACCATGGGAGAGATTGAAGTACCCAGTCACCAGTACTGGGGTGCCCAGACTCAACGCAGTCTGCACCACTTCGAAATTGGCCACGACACCATGCCGCCGGCCCTGATTCGTTCCTTTGGCATCTTGAAACTGGCCAGCGCCCGCGTGAATCACGCGCTCGGCAAACTAGATGGCACGAAGGCCGAACTCATCGAACGTGCGGCCCGTGAAGTGGCCGATGGCATCTTGATGGATGAGTTCCCACTGCGCATCTGGCAGACCGGTTCGGGTACCCAGACCAATATGAACGTCAATGAAGTGATCTCCAATCGGGCCATCGAAATGACCGGGGGAGAGCAGGGCTCTAAGAAGCCCGTCCACCCTAACGATGACGTCAACATGAGCCAGTCCTCCAATGACACGTTCCCCACCGCGATGCACATCGCGGCCGCCTCGGAAATGACCTCACGATTGGTGCCGGCCATAAAGCATCTTCGTGACGCCATCGACGAAAAGGCCACGGCCTACGTCGACATCGTAAAGATTGGCCGCACTCACCTCATGGACGCCACACCCTTAACGCTGGGCCAGGAGTTTTCGGGCTACGTCAGCCAATTAGATGCCGACCTCGACCGACTGCAGTTGGTTCTGCCGGGCCTGCTGGAACTGGCCGCTGGTGGCACGGCAGTTGGTACCGGACTCAACACCCACCCCGAATTTGGTGAGCGCGTGGCGGTGGAAATAGCCGGTCTCACCGGACTGCCCTTTGTCACCGCACCCAACAAGTTCGCCGCACTCGCCGCCCACGACGCTCTGGTCTTTGCCCACGGCGCGATTAAGACGTTGGCCGCCAGTTTGATCAAAATCGCCGACGACCTTCGCTGGCTCGGTTCGGGTCCCCGCAGTGGTCTCGGTGAGTTGCAGCTCCCCGAGAACGAGCCGGGTTCGTCAATCATGCCGGGCAAGGTCAATCCGACCCAGAGCGAAGCCATGATTATGGTCGGCATTCAGGTCTACGGTAACGACGCCGCTATCGGCATGGCCGGCAGCCGCGGCAACCTGGAGCTAAACGTCTGCAAGCCCGTGATCATCCACAACTTCTGCCACTCCATTGACTTGCTCACCGACGCCTGTCTTCGTTTCACCGAGTTCTGCGTGGAAGGTCTTCAGCCGGACTACGAACAGATCCAGCAGCACTTGAACAACTCGTTGATGTTGGTGACTGCTCTCAACCCCCTGATTGGCTACGACAAGGCGGCCCAGGTGGCCAAGAAGGCTCACAAGGAGCGCACGACGCTCCGTGAGGCCGTACTGGCGTTGGGCTTCTTGACCGGTGAAGAGTTCGACGGCGCCATCGACCCGGCGGCCATGACGCATCCGTGACCCGGCCGCCACTCGCCTCATCAGAGGAGCTCGACGCCTGGTTGCTCGCCCACCCCGAGTGGAAGTTAGTGGCTGGCCATTTGCTCTTAGAGCGTGCAGTTCCCTATCGCGTCTCGGGGGCGCTTGCCGCCGCTTCGGTGGCCTTGGCTGACGAGATTGATCACCATCCAATCATGACCATCGGCTTCAATTCCCTGCGGATCGAGATGTGGACCCACGACAGAGGGGGCATTACCGACCTCGATTTTCGACTCGCCACGTTTATGGACGAGTTTCTCGCCACGCGCCGTTAGGCGATCGGGATGCCCCAGAGGGCGAGCCAGCGACTGAGGTCGGGCTCCACGGGTAGTTCGTCACCCAAAAAGTTCTTCACGCGAATCTCTAACTCGTTGTCGCGCCGATTCGTACCTCGTGGCGCGAACGGGTAGAACGTCCCCGACTTGGCCAAGTAGACCAGCGAGACGGCACCCTCGCCGGGAGGAGTCTTGGGCGTAAAGCTAAAGACGGTGCAGAGCAGCCGTGGCCCGAGGCCGTGCTCGACCAGGGTGGAGTGGGCGCCGTGGGCTCGAGTTACGAGATTTCCCAAGTCGGCGTCGTTAATAACGACCCAGGTGTAGCCGAGGTCGTCGACGCTGAAGGTTATTTTGCCCTCAGTATCACCCACGGTGAGTAGTTGGCGAATCTCCTCGTCACTTTCCAGCGTGCTGGACCCCGAACCGGCCTTGTAGCAAACCCCCGCTTGGCCGCTCGTCACTAGGTCGAGTTGCGTCTCGAGGGTGAGTGCGGCACTCGGGAGAGCAAAGAGCTGATCGAGCTTGGGTTCGACCTGCTTGGTCTTGCCAAAGATATTCCCGAATAGACCCACTACTGATTCATCTCGCGCTCAAGGCGAGCCAACTGGTCCAAGCGCTTCTGGAGCGAGGGGTGCGTTGAAAAGAGAGCGCCCATCGAGCCCTTGGCCAACGCGGGTGTGAAAAAGAAGGCATTCATACCCTCAACGCGGCGCAGGTCGTTGTTGGGAATCCGGGCCATGTCGCCGGTCACCTTGGTGAGCGCGGAGGCCAGCGCCGAAGGCTTGCCAATCAAGATCGCCCCAGCACGGTCGGCCGCCAGCTCGCGGTATCGAGAGAGCGACATGGTCAAGAGGAACGAAACGACGTAGACCGCGAAGGAGACGACCATAACGATCAACTCCATCATGAAGGCATTCTGGTTGTCTTCGTCACGACGTCCGCCACCGAGCATGGCGCCCCACATGGCCATACGGCTGATGAGGCCCGCGATCATGCCGAGGGAGCTGGCTACCGTCATCACGGCTACGTCGCGGTGAGCCACGTGGCTTAGTTCGTGGGCCAAAACGGCTTCGAGCTCTTCATCGTCTAGGCGTTGGCGAATACCTTCGGTGACCACGACGACGGAGTGCTTGGGGTTTCGTCCCGTGGCAAAGGCGTTCGGCATCTGCACGTGTGACAGGCCAACTCGAGGCTTGGGCATGTTGGCCAAAACACAGAGGCGATCGATCATGGCGTGGAGCTGTGGCTCCTCCTCGGGGGTCACGACGCGGGCGCCCATGGAGGCCATGGCAATCTTGTCGGAGAACCAGTACTGACCAAAGATCAGGGCGAACTCGATGACGATGATTGCGCCAAGTCCAATTCCGAGTCGAACGAGGGCAAAGCCGACTGCGACGTAGAGCGCCATGATCGCTAGACCCGTGACGAACATCCGTGTCGTTAAGCCGTGATCACTTTCGTATCCGCGTGACGCCATGACTACTTTCCTTCCTCACCGGCGCCGATGGCGCCAGACGAACCTGAACCGAGTTCTTGCTTCATGGCCGCGAGCTGGGCGTCCACACTCGACGTGGCCGAGGCCTTATCGAGTTGAATCTGAATGTCGTCGTGGTTCGACGTGAGATCGGTGAGGGCTCCCGAGGCCAGCAACTCGTCGAGAGCGCCGGAGCGGGCCTGCATCTCGGCAACCTTGTCCTGGGCGCGCTGCAGCGAAGCACCGGCGTCGGCCATAGATCCACTAATTCCAGCAACTGATTCGGCGATAGAGGACTGGGCTTCGGCTGCCGTGTAGGTGGCCTTGATGGTCTCCTTGCGAGTACGGAAGGCCTCTATCTGCGTCTGAAGGCGCTGAGTGGCGGCGCCGAGTGTCTCTTCTTGATCGGCCACCTGGGTGTGCTGTGCTTCCAGATCGGTCAACTGCTGCGCCAGCGCTTCGCGGCGGGTGAGGGCTTCGCGAGCGAGCGCTTCGTTGCCCTGGGCGAGGGCGGCCTTAGCCTGCTCGGCCAACTTGTCGGCCTGACCCTTCAGTTGCTCGGCCTGGATCTCGAGACGCTTACGGGCCGTGGCGACATCGGCTAACGCCCGGCGCATCTTGGTGAGGTTGTCGAGTTGCTCTTCGTAGGAGAGATCGAGAGTCTCGCGAGGGTCCTCGACCTTGTTGAGGACCTTGTTGGTCTTAGCCTTGAAAATCATGGTCATCCGATTCAGCAGGCTCACCGGCGTCTCCTTGGTAGTCGTACGAAGCACTTTGGCTTCTGTTACTGATAGTTTGCCGTGTGAGCGTGACTTTCAGACGTAATAAGTTGAAAAAATCCTAAGAAAACAGGGATTACTTAGATACGGCTTGCGCTGATTTGTGACCACGTAAGGGCTGTAATGCCCAACTTCTCGGCTATCTCGGCCGGTGTCAAGGCAACGAGTTCGCCGAGTGCAGCGGTCCGGGCTGCCGAGTCACTTAAAACTGCGACTACGTCAGGGCTATCGACAGCGGGGTGAACGATGACCTCGCTGATGCCTTCGGGAAGGCCGTCGAGGAGGTCTAGTAGGGGGAGACCCGGGGTCCAGTTGACCGTGTGGTCGACCACGAAGTGGCCCCGCCGACGGGCGATGGCCGTGGCGTCGAGGGAAGACGATCCGAAGTTGTAGCCGTGGCGAATGGGGAGTGCGTACTCTTCGGCCACATCTAAGAAAACGTCAAAGAGGGCGAGGTGGCGAGCGACCACATCGTCGTGCGAAGCCAAGAACGTTGGCGTGACCCCGAGCGTCTTGGCCCGTTCAATCTGTGCAACAAACTCTCGGTAGACCTCATCGGGATCGGCGTGCTCGGCGGCATCCGACGCGTCGATGGGAAAGCCTCCCCGGCCACCAAGGAGTGAAGGGGAGTAGGTAACGGGCCGCATTTCGAGCAACTCATGCTCGGCGCTGAGCGCGAGTTGAATCCCAAGTTGCGTGCCCAAACGCGCCACGGCCTCTCGGGCAAACGGTGCCACGACCAGCAGGGAGGCGTCGCCCACGACACCACTAGCCCGGGCTAGGCGAATTCCTTCGTTGACGCCGTAGGTCAACCCAGCGTCAGAGGCGCTAATCAGCACGGCGCGAGACGTAGTAATACCCAAGCGATCGAGCGATTCGGTCACGACCGGGGAAGTTCACGATCTTGTGCGCTGGCCTGTTCGATGAGTTCAAGTCGGTACGTCTCGAGTTCATCGGCAATTCGCTCGTCGTCGACCCCGAGGATTCGGGCGGCCAATAGTGCGGCGTTCGTAGCTCCGTTGATGGCCACCGTCGCCACGGGTACGCCCCGCGGCATCTGCACTATGGAGAGAAGTGAGTCGAGGCCGTCGAGGCGCGCGAGTTCTACGGGTACGCCAATCACCGGCAATGTCGTTACGGCGGCCAGCATCCCGGGGAGATGGGCCGCTCCTCCGGCCCCGGCGATCAAAATCTTGAGGCCCCGTTCGCGAGCGTTACGGCCGTAGGCAATCATCGCCTCGGGTGTACGGTGCGCGGAGACGACGTGCGTTTCGTGGTGGATACCGAAGCGGTTGAGGACGTGTAGGGCGTCTGCCATCACCGGGTGATCCGATGCGCTGCCCATGACTACTCCCACAATTGGATTCGACACGATGTCTCCTTAGTTCGACGGTTGGAGTAGCGCCGCGGCGTCCCACGCCGTCTTTGCAACTCCACTTCTATTATCCCCCACTACGGTCACGTGTCCGAGTTTGCGCCCCGGGCGCCAGGACTTTCCGTAGTCGTGGATGGCCGCACCCGTGATCTGCCGGGCCGTGGCGTCGTCGCCCGGGCGAGCGGTGCCAATCACATTGACCATGGTGACAAAGGCTCCGGTGACTACGGGGCTCACGAGATCAAGCCCGGCTACGGCTCGGAGATGATTTTCAAACTGGCTGGCGGAGGTGCCCTCAATCGTCCAGTGGCCAGAGTTGTGAGGCCGTGTAGCAACTTCGTTGATCAAGACACCCTTGGCGGTGGCGAAGAGTTCGACTGCCAACACGCCAACGGCATTGACTCGAGTTGCGACCGCCCGAGCAATTCGTTCGGCCGATGCCGCAACATCGAAAGGAAGTGTGGAGGGGAAATTAACTTCGACGCACATGCCATCTCGCTGCACGGTATCGACAACGGGGTAGCTGACGGTCTCACCGTTTCGACCGGTGACGATGGAGACGGCCATTTCCGCCAGTAGTGCCACGCGTTCTTCGAGTACGACGGTGCCGACCGAGAGAAAGTTGAGAATCGTCTGGCGGGGATCCACGCCGGCACCGAGCACGGCCACGCCACGCCCGTCGTAACCACCGCGCGCCGACTTCACGACGACGCCTTCGGGATGGGCTGTTGTGAAGTCGTTGATCAGCGTCTCGTCAAAGTGTTCCAAAACAACGAAATCGGGAGTCGGCAGGCCTTCGGCGGCGAATACTGTTCGCTGGTAGGCCTTGTCGACGGCGAATCGCAGGGCGTGCGAACTAGGAAAGACGGACCGCCCCTCATCCTCCAGCGCCAGCACGGCTTCGAGATTGACTAGCTCGTGATCAAACGTCGTGGTGTCATTCGTTCGGGCAAACCTAATGACGTCGTCAAAGGAGTGGGCGGAGCCGAAGATGACTTGGCGAAAGTGTGAAATAGCTGCATCGTCGCTCGAGGCCGCCAACAGTGAAAGGTCGAGGGGGAGAGCTTCGGCCGCTTCGGCCATCATGAGAGCCAATTGGCCGGCGCCAATCACGCCTACGCTGGGATTACTGCGAGGTTCGGTAACCTTCGGCACAGCTAAAACGCTACAGGTAAAAAAAGGGGGATCCGATGCGCATTGCAACCGGACTCGATGTTGACGGCACGCTCGAGCAGGTACTGACTCGCGCGGACAAACTTCGCGAGCAGGGCTTCACCAGCCTCTGGGCTTCTCAGATTCTGGGACCAGACACCTTGACAACACTCGCCATCGTTGGGCATCAAATGCGCGATCTCGACCTCGGAACGGCCGTAGTGCCAATCCAGCCCCGTCACCCCAACATGCTGGCCGCACAGGCCCGCACCGTGCAAGGGGCGATTGGCGGTCACCTGACACTCGGCATCGGTCTCTCGCACAAAATGGTGGTAGAGCGTATGTGGGGTATGTCGTTTGAAAAGCCCGCGACCTACATGCGCGAGTATGTGGCCGCTTTGGCGCCGATGTTGCGTGGCGAGGCCGTGACGACCAGCGGTGAGCGCGTGAGTGCCGTGGCGATGGGCCCACTCGGACCGAAGGATCCAGGAACTCCAAGCCTGATCATCGCCGCGCTCGGTTCGGTCATGTTGGACCTGGCCGGTCGTGAGGCTGACGGCACAGCTCTTTGGATGACCGGTCGCAAGACGATTGAATCCCACATCGCTCCTCGACTCTGTGAAGCGGCTGCGGCGGCTGGGCGACCCGCTCCTCGCATTATTTGCTCGCTTCCCATGGTGGTCACCAACGACGTCGATGGTGCTCGTGCACGCGTGAACGAGACCTACGCCCTCTACGGCAACTTGCCGAGCTACCGGGCGATGCTCGACCGCGAAGGTGCCGTTGAAGTGGCCGACGCCGCATTAATTGGCAGCAAGGCCCAGGTACTCGAGATGATGCAGGGACTGGCCGATGCTGGTGTCACTGAATTCTCCGGGGCCGCGAGCGGTACCGCCGAAGAGCGTCAAGCTTCGATCGAAACTCTGCTCGAGTACCAGGCCGGCTAAGAACGTGTCGACGCCGAAGAACGTCGTCGTCATTCTCTTTGACTCGCTGAACCGTCACCTCATTGGTCCGTACGGAGCCACCGAGTTTCACACTCCCAATCTCGATCGCTTCGCCCAACGAGCGGTGCGTTTCACTAATCATCAAACCGGCTCGCTCCCGTGCATGCCGGCCCGTCACGACTTGCTCTGCGGAGCCCTGGACTTCCTCTGGCGTCCGTGGGGCTCGATTGAGATCTGGGAAGACGCCATCACGTATGACCTTCGTCGCCAGGGCGTAGTCACGCAACTCATTACGGATCACCCCCACCTCTTTGAGAGCGGCGGCGAGAACTTCCACACGGACTTCTCGGCCTGGTCCTACGTGCGGGGCCACGAGGACGACCCCTGGATGACCCGACTCGATCCTTCGTGGGTCGGAGCACCCGCCCTGCCCGCCCAGGCGGCACCGTTTCGTCGTGGTTACGACACGTCGCGGACGCACTTCAAGAGCGAAGACGATTTCCCCGGACCTCAAACGATGGCCGAAGCGGCCCGGTGGTTACGGACGAATCATGGTCACCACGATCGATACTTTCTCTTAATCGACGAGTTCGATCCCCACGAACCGTTCGATACGCCCGAGCCGTGGGCCTCAATGTACGGACAAGGTGACGGGCCACGCATCATCTGGCCGCCCTACGCCGTGCCCGGTTCCAAGCACGTGCCCGACGCCGAGACGGCGCGGCAGATACGCGCCAACTACGGCTCGAAACTCTCCATGATTGATCATCACTTTGGTCGTGTCCTAGACGAACTTGACGCTACGAACGCGTGGGATGACACGGCCGTCATTGTGTTGACCGATCACGGCCACTACCTGGGCGATCGTGGCGGCACCTGGGGTAAGCCCGGTGTGCCAATTTTTTCAGAGATGGGCCATATTCCCCTCATGATGTCGTGGCCGGGTGTCGAGCCGGGTACGCGCAGCGATCTCACCACGACCACTGATGTTCACGCCACTCTTTGCGAAGTGTTCGGTGTGACGCCGCAGCATCGAGTTCACGGCCACAGCTTGGTGGGCACCGTGGAGTCGGGCCTGCCGAGTGGTCGCGACCACGTCTTAACCGGTATCTGGGGCCGTGAAGTGACCTACGTCGATAATGACTGGCGATTCACGCGGACTCCGGTGGAGGGCAACCGCCCACTCTCAATGTTTTCGAATCGCTGGTCGACCATGCCAGTTCACGCCTTTCCAGCCATTCGACTGCCCCGTCCTGACGATCGGGCCTTTCTCGATCGGATGCCCGGTTCGAAGGTTCCAGTCATTCGCCAGCCCTTCGCCGTAGGTGACCCGGTGCCCTTCTGGGCGCAGGAATCGAACTACCTCGGTGATCAACTTTTTGATCGTCGCAACGACCCCATTGAACTGGAGAACCGTGTCGACCGTGCCGACGAACCGCTCGATGCCATGCGTGAAGCGTTACGCACGCTCGAGGCACCAACGGAACAGCTGGAGCGCCTCGGCCTGGCCTAATTCGACACCTGGGTGTGCTTGAACTCGTTGAGGTCTGGAGAGTCGGCCATCAAGGTCACTAGTGACGAGATGATTTCGATGGAGTTGGTGGCGTCCTCGGTCGGCGGCTTCATGTAGCGCACAAAGGTGGCGTCTCCGTTCACAATGAAGGTGGGCACGCCAAAGGCTTGCAGGCGCTCGAACTGACGGAACGTTTCGCCAATGACTTCGTGGGGGTGCCGACTCTCAACGTCCGCTCGAGTGTGTTCGATGTCGACTCCCGTTCCACTCAACACATCGGCAATCTCTTCGTGGGAGATGAGGCGAATGCCCCGTTCGTGTCGTCCGCGAAACAGTGCCTCGTGGGCGTCAAGAAAGTGGTCGGCCTGCTGGTCTCTAATCGAGGTGCTGTAGGCCAGCGAGAGGAGTTCCGAGTCCTTGCTGGGGTCGTCCCATACGTCGGGCGATCCAGTTGCTCGGTGGCCCTGACTCATCGTCCACGGTGCAAATGTGACATCAAATTCTGCACCGGCCCGCAGGGCCCTAATGACGTGCAGGTGCATGTTTTTAGCGAAGGGACAGCGGTAGTCGTAGGAGAGCGTGAATGCGGGAAGAGCCATGCCGTCAGCCTACGGTTAGCCCGGAACAGCTACTCCGCTGGCCCTGCAGAGAGGCTTGTAGGCGCAGAAGCGACACGAGTTGGCGGAAGGTCGCGCGGGGAACCCTCCCTCGGCGTAGTAGTTGTTGATCGAGGACCAAGCATTGACGGCCGCCTTGCGACGGGCGCCGACAACGACCTCCGTCACGGGCCGCTCGATGGCTTCTCCGGCCCCGACATAGAGGAGTCGGATCTGCTTTGGCGTTTCGCCGAGGGCGGCTTCACACATGGCCGCGTAGAGCTCCGTGTTCGCGAAGGTGGAGCTGAGGTAGTTCACGTTAGGTAGACGACCGGTTTTGTAGTCGACAATCGTGAGCGAACCGTCGTCTTCACGATCAAGTCGGTCCAGGATGCCAACGAGAGGCACCCCGTCAATCTCCACGTTCAATCGTTGCTCCACTCCTTCGACTTGGCGCGCCGTGGCGTCCTCCATAGTGAAGTAGTTCTTGGCTATCCGCTCGCCTTCGGCGACGAAGGAGGATGTCGTGACCTCAGTGAGACCAAGGTCGGTGCGAACATCGTCCGTCAAAATATTCGCCACCGCGTCATTGAGGTAGGCGCCAACTTGGTGGTCGCCACGTTGGGCGTTATCGAGCTTGAAGACCTGCTCGAGAACGTAGTGTACGAAACGACCGAGGGCTGTGGCTTTCGTGGCCGGCTGCGGAATGCGATCGATGGAAGCGTGTTGAAATTTGCGGGGGCACGACTGAAAGTCCTGCAACCGGGAGGGCGAGAGTGATGCAGGGAGTGGTCGTTCAAATGTCATGGTCAAAACTTACGTAGGGCCTATGACATGACCACAAGACGGAGATTTCACGACAGACTGTATGAATGGCTCGAAAGAAACAACCGGCGGTGGAGAGCAAGTTCATCCGCCTCTCCTCCTGGTCAGGCCTGAACGAGGGCGACCCCGTGGTGGTTGATTCCGATCGGGATAAGCGTGGCAAGTTCACGTTCGTGGCCTACGTGGAGAACAAGACCACCGGTGATCACTGGATTGAAGTTCGTGGTGGCAAGCCGGGTGAGGCCAAGACTCGCTCCTTTACTCTCGACCAGATCTATCCCGCTGACGCTCGTAAATCCGGCAAGTTGGTTAAGCCCTCTTTCGTCGAAGCACCCCGGTTGCCGCTCTAGGGCTACCTCGGCGACCTAACGTGACGACATGAAAACAATCTCCGAGTCCATTGAGATCAACGCCGCGCCGAGTGCCGTCTTTGCCGTCGTTACCGATCTGCCCAACATGGGTCAGTACTCTCCCGAGAACACCGGGGGTAAGTGGCTCGGTGGCGCCACCACTGCGGCCCAAGGTGTCAAGTTCCGTGGGACCAATGCGCAGGGCAAGAAGCGCTGGACGACCTTGGCCGAAGTTACGACCTTCACCCCCGATACCAAATTCGAGTTTCGCATCACTGGCTACGGCTTAGGAGTGGCTACCTGGACGTACCTACTGGAAGCGACCACCACCGGCACCAAGGTCACCGAGACGTGGGAAGACAATCGCAGCAGCGTCATGTCGTTCTTCTCGGGTTTGGTCGTGAAAGACCGCGAAGGATTTACTCGTACCTCGCTACATCAGACCCTGACGCTGATGAAAGAGCACCTCGAAGCACATAGCTGAGGCGCGGTAACGCTCAATGAGAGCGGGTGACGGGAATCGAACCCGCATGGCCAACTTGGAAGGCTGGAGCTCTACCATTGAGCTACACCCGCAGTGATGCGAGTTCCTAGTTTACGTCAAACGCTCTCAACCCCTAGCGTGATGGGGTGAGCGAGACCCTGTACGAGCGCGTCGGGGGACAACCCTTCTTTGACCGCCTAGTTTCGGCCTTTTATCGCTACGTCGAACAAGACGAGCTGTTGCGGCCGATGTACCCCGAAGAACTCGACGATTCCATTCACTGGTTGGCCCTCTTTATTGCCCAGTACTACGGCGGCCCGGCGGACTACATGGAGCAACGCGGCCACCCCCGTCTGCGGATGCGACACACGCCGTTTCGAATCACCAAACGGGCCCGCGACGCTTGGTTGGTCGCCATGAACTGTGCGTTAGACGAAGTTCGCAACGAATTGAGCGAAGCCGACTTCTTGGAGATGGAGGCCTACTTTGATATGGCCGCTCATCAACTCCGCAACGTCTAGTTGATTCTTCGACTCCACGCCCAGGTCACGAGGCCCAAGAGAACTACGAGGCCGCCCAGTAGACCAAGGTGCCACGTGCCTCCCGTAGTCGCCAGTACTTCGGCTACCGCGATGTGCGTCACGCTGGTCGGGGATGACTGCGTGAGATTCTCGCTCGTGCAGTGCACGACGGGGTCGAGTAGATAGTCGGACGGGGCTGAAAGTTCCTGGACGCACCAGGTATGACCACTCGGAACTGAAAAACCCAACTGGCCGAGACGATTTGTCTTGGCGATGGCCCACAGCGCCATGCCGCTCGGTACCACTAGGTTGCTCGGCACCGGAGCGGGTGTAAATCCCTGGGGGAAGCGACCACGAACGTAGAGGGCGTAATAGGCATTCGGGACACCCTGGTCAGTTGATCCACTCGCAAACTTGTAGAGCTCGAGGCGAATCTTCGAACGATGGTCAGCGAGTGCCAACCTTGGCACCAGCTGGAGCGGGGAGGTCAACGTGCAGTGCAGCGCCGGGTCAATGATGTAGTCCTGGGGGACCCAGACCTCATGGACACACCAGCGATAGCCCGCACGCACCGTGAAAGTCAGACGGCCCGTGGCGTCGGTAACGCCACGCTGAAAAAAGAAGAGTCCCGGGTAGGACGGGGCATCCGCGGGAATCGACGTCGGTAGGGGAAAGGCGACCGGGCCGTAGACGTAGAGGTCGTAAATCGTGTTTGGAACGGCCTGACCGAGCTGGGCCGCATTGAACTTCCGCAGCGTCAACGTGACCATGACGGGGTCGTTCTCGTAATTCAAGGCGGCAGTGTCGCCGGGCGTGAGCGTGACCCACGTGCCGCTAGTGGGGGTGAGGTAGTTAACGGGGGCGGCCGTCTCGGTGACGAAGTAGTTCCCGGGCAGCAGACCGCTAAGGGTGCACTGACCGAGTGAATCGGTCACGCAGCTGAGCGGAGTTCCATCGGCGGCACCGCTATTCAATGTGTCGTAGACCAGCGTGAACGTGGCACCCTCGAGGGCGAGGCCTGTCGTGCTATCCGTTTTTTGGATTGTCACGATTGAACGATCAATGACATCGCCGTCACTCGGACCGACAGAAATGACCGAGTCGACTCCGGCCACCACGGTTACGGTCTTATCACTCATCGTGCCGTAGTGCGTTGGTGGAGTCAGCTCACGCAGCGTGTACTCACCGAATTGGAGGTCAATCGATTTGTTGGAGTAGCCCGTTGCGTCGACCGTCAACGTATCGACGACCGAATTGGCTGCATCGATGACTTGGAAGACGGCCCCCGTGGCGGGATAGTACACACCGTCATCAACGGTCTTTTGCACTTGCAGCGTTCCCGTGGGCGGGCCGAGTGCGGTAAGTGAGAGGGCGTCGTTGGCCGCCACGGGATTCCTGGCCGACGCCAGAGTCTGAGCACTGCTGGAAAACAAGGTGGGGTTGTAGAAGAGCATGCCGGGGACGGCTAGGGATGTCGACACGCTGACTTCGACCGGACCCGGCAGCTGGGACGGCACTGAAAAGTTAACGCTTGCGTTGCCATTGGCGTCGGTCGCCACCCACTGGATAGCCGTGCCGGACGTGTCGGAGACGGCTCCCGTCAAGGTCACTTTGACAACTTGATTGGCCACGGGGTTGCTATTGCCCGGCACGGCGACCCGCACCGTGAGAGTGCCACTGGTATAAATCGTGGAACCACCCCCGTCCAGCGTGACCTTGAGGTTCGGAGTGGCCGTAATGCTCTGTCCCGTCGTAAAGAGCAGACGCAGGGCCGTGAGCGCTCGGCCGAGCTGACCCGAGAGTGAGGGGAGCGAGGTGCCCCAGGCCACGTTGTCGTAGAGGAGCTTGCCGGCTACGGCGACTTCATCGGCGCCAAAGGTGGTCCCGTTGCCATTCGCCCACCAGCCGAGTCGCTGGGCTTCCGATATCGCCCACCCCAGCGCACTGAGATTGGTATTGGTAATGCCGTTGGGCGCACTACCGAGTGCGTAGTTATAACCCGGTGCGGGATACCAGCCGCCGCGGGCCGCTTCATGGGCGCACAAGCCCCACCCCATCGGGCTCGGAAATCCCAGACCGTAGGAGCCGTAGAAGGTGTTTTGATTATTGAAGGTGCCACACGCCCCGTGAAATGGATAGGGCGGATCGGCTGAGGTGCAGGTGCCCAGCCCATCGACGTGGGCCCGGATGGCTCCACTGGCCGGAGTGGTGCTGATCCACGACGCGGCGATTACGAATGTCGCAAGTATCCACCGGCGCATCGTGCGATGTTACGCCTTGATTACGGCCCTCGAAGACTTTGCGGCCTGATTTTTGTCGCTTCCCGATACCGTACGTGGGTGACTATTCGCTACCGCTGCAACGCCTGTGGCAACTTGACCCGCTTCGACGTTGTCGAGACGACAACGGTTCGCGCCTTTCATCACTTCACCGTGGGTGGCGAACTCGCAATTGAAAGCCCCGAAGTCGTGCGGCACACCGTGGAGTCAGTCGACTGTCGTTGGTGTGGTCACGGACGCTCCGTCGAAGCCATCGATGAGGCCACGGCCTAAGCGTGGGCCTTCGCTCGATTGATTCTCCGCGCCGCCGTCCGGCGCCCACTACGGCTCATTTGACTGATTCGGCCGGAGTCACGCACGTCCTCACCCTCGAACCTCGCACATTGATTGTGGCGGTGAAGTCGAACTGCGATGGTTGCCGGCCCTTCGTCGAAGACCTTTCGATTGAATTTTCTGACTGGCGTCTCATTGTCGTGACGCGTGACCCCAAGCCGCCTGAAGCTGGTCACCGCACCGTCTGGTTCGCACCAGAGCTGATGGATGATCTTGAAGTTGTCTCCGCCCCGTTCTTCGTGGCTCTCGATGGTTCTCCACTGAACGTAGTGACCGAAGGCGTTGTTTTTGCCCCGGAACAAGTCGCCAGGGAGATCTCAGAGTTTTGATGTCATAGGTCGCGACCATTATGGGCGGACCACCGATTAGGAGATGACATGAAGCGATCTATTGAGCTTTCGATTAGCTGCTCAGACTGCATTCGCCAGTCCACCCCGGACTGCGACGACTGTCTGGTGAGTTACGTGATTGGTGAAACACCCGACCAACTCACCATGACGGGTTCCGAATTGGCCGTGGCCGAGTTGCTCTCCAGCGAAGGACTCGTTCCCTCGTTAAAGTTTGTGGAGCTTCGCTCAACGAAAGACGTCCGACGTGACTGAAACGCCCCAAACTCCCGAAGAGGCCAAGCGTCAAATTCGCGAAATCTTTCGTCAAATGGGTGCAACGTACCGCGCGGCCCCGAGGCGCAACCGTCTCGCCGTTCAGCTCGTAATCGCCAATATTGTCATGTGGCCGTTCGTAAGCCTGCTCATTCTCTTTGGTGGCTGAGTAGTACTTGGTCGTTAGAAAAGGTCAGTAGCGTAACGATGTGCCCACGCACCTCCTCGTCACGAACGACTACTTACCAAAGACTGGCGGTATTCAGGTCTACCTCCACGAACTGTGGCGCCGCCTGCCCGCAGATCGCGCCATTGTGCTCACGGCGACATCTGACCCCCGGGCCAAAGAGTTCGATGCGACGAGTGAGGTCGTAGTCGAACGAGTTCGTCAATCACTCCTCTTTTTTCCCACGCCCAGAGTCTTCTGGCAGATTCGCGAAGCCGTTAAACGGCACGACCCCGACATGGTCATCCTCGACCCCGCCTGGCCTCTCGGACTACTTGGTCCCTTCCTCGGCCGCCCCTTCGGTGTCATCTTGCACGGGGCCGAAGTAACAATCCCTGGGCGCCTGCCCATTCTGGCAAGCACCCTGCGATTCGTACTGTGCCGCGCGGCCGTGGCTGTGAGCGCCGGCAGTTACCCCGAGGCCGAGGCATTACGTAATGCCAAGGAGCGATTAGCGCCCATCGTGCAAGTACCACCGGGCGTTGATACCGAACGCTTTGTGCCACAGCCACCAGAGACTCATGCCGCAATTCGCCGGGAGCTCGGACTCGACGAAGAGAGTTTTCTCGTTGCCTCGTACTCCCGGCTCGTTCCCCGCAAGGGAATGGATGTTCTCATTCGTGCGGCCGCACTAATAAAGGATGAGATTCCCAACCTGGAGATCGCAATCGGTGGTTCGGGGCGAGACCGTGAACGCTTGGAGCGTCTGGCGGAAACTCTTGACGCCCCAGTTGTCTTTCTCGGCCGAGTTAGTGACGAGGCTTTGCCCGGTTGGCTCGCCGCAAGTGATCTCATGGTGATGGCCTGTCGTAGTCGTTGGTTTGGTCTCGAGCAGGAAGGCTTCGGTATCGTCTTTGTCGAGGCTGCGGCCTGTGGCATTCCCGTTGTGGCGGGCCGTTCCGGAGGAAGTCACGATGCGGTCGTTGAAGGTGAAACGGGAGTAATCATCGACAATCCCAATGACGCCCAGGCGGTGGCGGATGCCATCCTGGCGCTGCATCGCGATCCCGAACTACGTCGTCGTATGGGTCGGGCGGGACGCCGGCACGCTGTAGAGGTCTTTGATTGGCGCGTGCTGGCGAACGATTTAGACGAAGGGCTGGCCCGACACGGGGGATAAGGGCGGAACGGTCGTTCCTGTTCTATCCTGAGTGGGTCAAGGAGTTCTTGTGGGACAACGTGCCTCTGAATCAATCAATGTCAACGCCACGCCCGAAGCCCTCTTCGCTGTTGTGGTCGACTTTGCGGCCTACCCCACGTGGGTGGCCGACCTCAAGCAAGTGAGCGTCCTGGCGCACGATGAGAATGGTGCGGCTCAGGATGTGGAGTTTCGTGCCGCGGCCTTTGGTCGTTCGTCAACGTACACACTGCGCTACGACTACAGCGACGCCCCGAACGCCATTAGTTGGAGCCAGGTCACTGGCGATCTCACTACCAAACTTGACGGCCGTTACCGCTTCGAGGCCGATGACACAGGCACCAAAGTTACCTACGAACTCGACGTCGACCTCATGGTCCCACTCCCAGGTTTCGTTAAGAATCGGGCCGCTTCTCGCATTATGACGCAGGCCCTTCGCGAACTTAAGACTCGGGCCGAGCGCGGCGCCTAATGGCCGCGATGGCCGCCGGCGTTGACGTCGGTGGTACGAAGATCGAAGTCGTGCTCATTGATGCGACCGGCACCATCGTGGCGCGAACTCGCCGGGCCACCCCCCACCTGATTACTGAGCCGGCCGGAGCGGCTACGGCCTCGGTGATTGCCGAAGCCCTCTTTGAGCTCCTCGGTGACGACAGTTCGCTACCCGTTGGTCTCGGGCTACCCGGCATGATGACGCACGCCGGAGTCTTGGCCTACGCCCCAAACTTGCCCAGCGGTAACGGGGCCGACTTTGTCCACTTAATGGAAACGCATCGACCGGGCCAACGCTTCGTCTGCGCCAATGATGCCGACTGCGCGGCCGTGGCCGAACACGCGGCGGGCAGTGCACGCGGCTTTAACGACTTTCTGATGGTGACCCTCGGAACCGGCATCGGCGGTGGCCTCTTCTCTGGGGGCAAGCTCGTTCGAGGCAGCAACGGCTTCGCCGGTGAGATTGGGCACGTCGTCGTTGATCCCCGGGGACCACGGTGCCCCTGTGGCAATCGAGGTTGCTGGGAGCGCTTTGCTTCGGGTGCCGGCGTCGCACGACTCGCTCGTGAAGCGGCCATTGCCGGAAGGCTGCCCCATCTGGTTGAGCAGGTCGGTGACCCCGAACTAATTCGAGGGGAAGATGTGACGCGGGCCGCCCAAGAGGGACTTCCCGAAGCGTTAGCGGTAGTCGACGAAGTCGGTTGGTGGTTGGCGCTCGGTGTTGCCAACATGGCCGCCATCTTGGACATTGGCCGCGTCGTCATCGGTGGAGGTTTAACGCAGGCCGCATCCCTGCTCATCCCCGCCGCGCGCAAGCATCTCGACGGCATGGTGGAGGGTGGCGAAGTCCGGCCACCGATTGAAATCGTGGCCGCTCACTTCGGCGAGCAGGCTGGCGCCATTGGGGCCGGTTTCTTAGCGGCGCAGACCTACCCATAATGAAGGTCGGCTTCCTGCTCCCGGTTTTTCGTTGGACGCCCGACGATGCGTTGGCGGCGGCGGATCTCGGCGCGGCATCGGGCGTCGATGGTGTCTTTGCCTACGACCACCTCTGGCCCATGGGCTCACCGGAGCGACCCGCGCTCGCTCCATTTCCCGTCCTCGCGGCGGTGAGCGTTCGGTGCCCTTCGCTCATCGTGGGAACCCTCGTGGCTCGCGTCGGCTTACTTAGTGAGGCTGTGCTGATCGAAACTTTTCGCTCGCTGGAACTTGTGGCCCCGGGTCGCGTGATTGCCGCCATAGGTACTGGCGACAAGTTGTCAGCCGCTGAAAATGAGGCCTACGGCATCGCCATGCAATCAGTAGTCGAACGTCAGACCATGGTCGAGAACATCGCGGGAGCACTCTCAGCGACCATGCCCGTGTGGATCGGGGCCGGTGCGCCGGCGACGAACGCCATCGCCCAAAGGGTGGGTGCCACCTTGAATTACTGGCAGAAGTTGCCCGTATCGCCCACGGGGCCATGGAATTGGGCGGGCAACCCTCGCGAGGATTTGGAAGTGCAACTCGATGAACTAGCGGCGGCGGGAAGTACGTGGGCCGTCTTTGCTCCGACGGTCGATGTGTCACGACTCGGTAGGTGGCGAAGCACCCACCGAGAGTGATCATTCCCTAGTGAGTTTTTGACTAGCGTTCCCTTATGGAATTTCGCCGCATCAATGGTCTACCCCCGTACGTCTTTGCCGCCATCAACGGCTTGAAGGCAGCTGCACGGGCCGAGGGCCGTGACGTGGTGGACTTCGGCTTCGGAAACCCCGACCTGCCGAGCCCTGATATTGCTGTCGCCAAGCTGGCCGAAGCGGCCTACAACCCCAAGAATCACCGCTACAGCGCGAGCAAGGGTATTCCTCATCTCCGCCTCGCGATGGCCAATCGCTACAAGATGCTCTTTGACGTGGACCTCGACCCCGAAACCGAAGTCGTCACCACGATTGGCGCCAAGGAA
>CAFBLN010000022.1_pt1 | contig 20651 bp, 20 predicted proteins | sample 7268151 | NCBI WGS metagenome assembly CAFBLN01 (sample SAMEA6814035, study PRJEB35770) | uncultured Acidimicrobiaceae bacterium | biome: Freshwater; feature: Freshwater reservoir; material: water | place: Czech Republic | collected 2017-05-23 | depth 30m m
CGGCGCAAGTCGGCCGTTCCCAAGTTGGAGGTCATGATCAAGATGGTGTTCTTGAAGTCCACGGTGCGACCCTGCGAGTCGGTCAGGCGACCATCTTCGAGAATCTGCAGCAAGGTGTTGAACACGTCGGGGTGAGCCTTTTCGACTTCGTCGAAGAGCACCACCGAGAAGGGCTTGCGGCGAACGGCTTCGGTCAACTGACCACCTTCGTCGTAACCCACGTAGCCCGGAGGGGCACCGACCAAACGACTCACGGTGTGCTTCTCCATGTACTCACTCATATCGAGCTGGATCAACGCGTCTTCGTCATCGAACAAGAACTCGGCCAAGGTCTTGGCGAGCTCCGTCTTACCGACACCGGTGGGGCCGAGGAAGATGAAGGAACCGGCGGGACGCTTGGGGTCCTTCAGTCCGGAACGGGTGCGACGAATCGCACGGCTCAGAGCCTTCACCGCTTCGTTCTGACCCACGATGCGCTTGTGGAGTTCGTCTTCCATGCGCAGCAACTTGGTGGTCTCTTCTTCGGTGAGGCGGTAGACCGGAATACCGGTCCACACGGCCAACACTTCGGCAATCATCTCTTCGTCCACGACGTCGAAGGTCTTGCCACCGGCCGCCGTAACTTCGGCGTCCAGTTCGTCCTTCTTGGCTACGAGCTCCTGCTCCTGGGACTCCAATAATTTGGCCTGCTCGTTGGCACCCTTTTCGAGGGCCTCGGCACGATCGGCGCGAATGCGGGTGAGCTCTTCGTCCACCTTCTTCTGGGCCGGTGTGGCCTCCATGCGACGAATGCGCAGGCGTGAACCGGCTTCGTCGATGAGGTCGATGGCCTTGTCCGGCAAGAAGCGGTCTGCGATGTAGCGGTCCGCAAGGTTCGCGGCGGCCACGAGAGCTTGGTCGGTGATGGTCACCGCGTGGAACTCTTCGTAGACGTTGCGCAGACCCTTCAAGATCTCAATAGTCAGTGCCACGGAAGGCTGGTCGACCTTCACGGGCTGGAAGCGGCGCTCGAGAGCGGCGTCCTTTTCGATGTGCTTGCGGTACTCCTCGGTGGTCGTGGCACCAACGGTCTGGAGTTCCCCTCGGGCCAACATGGGCTTCAAGATTGAAGCGGCGTCGATGGCGCCTTCGGCAGCACCGGCGCCGACCAGCGTGTGGATCTCGTCGATGAACAAAATGATGTCACCACGGGTCCGGATTTCCTTGAGAACCTTCTTTAGGCGCTCTTCGAAGTCACCGCGGTACCGAGAACCGGCCACGAGAGCTCCAAGGTCCAAGGTGTAGAGCTGCTTGTCAGCCAAGGTCGCGGGAACCTGATTGGCCACAATCTTCTGAGCCAAACCTTCGACAATGGCCGTCTTACCAACACCGGGCTCACCAATGAGGACGGGGTTGTTCTTGGTACGGCGCGAGAGAATTTGCATCACTCGCTCGACTTCCTTGTCACGCCCAACCAATGGATCGAGCTTGCCCTCACGAGCGAGCTGCGTCAGGTTGCGACCGAACTGGTCGAGGACGGCCGAACCGGCCGATTCGCCGGGTTCGTTCTTGGAGGTGGGTGAGGCGTTCGATGGTGTTTCGCGCTGACCCTGTCCCGACATCATCTGCATGACCTGATTACGGACACGGGCCGGATCGGCACCGAGACCTTCGAGGACCTGGGCGGCAACGCCGTCCGACTCGCGAACCAAACCCAAGAGCATGTGCTCGGTTCCGATGTAGGAGTGGCCGAGGCTTAGGGCCTCGCGGAGTGAGAGTTCGAGGACCTTCTTGGCGCGGGGCGTGAAGGGTGGTGACCCGGCCGTAGCGGTACCAGGGGTGCCGATGGCCTCTTCTACCTTTTCGCGCACGGCGTCAAAGGACACGCCCAGGGCGTCAAGGGCCTTGAAGGCCACGCCTTCGCCTTCGCGAATAAGTCCGAGCAGAATGTGCTCAGTACCAATGAAGGCGTGGTTGAGTTCTCTGGCCTCTTCTTGGGCCAGTACGAGAACCCGGCGGGCTCGGTCTGTAAATCGCTCGAACAAGGGGTACCTCCTGTACTTGTATGGCAGTGTACCGGTGAGCGTGACATCGCTATCTCGCGCCTCTCGGGACAAATCTCATTGATGTAGTACTCCCCCGACCTTTTCACTGACGATTGTGGTCGATTCCAACGTGGCCTACGTTTGCGAGCATTCTCACAATCTCGGCATCACCAGAAGTCGGAGTCGGCAAACTTCGCGTGCAACGCGAAAAGTACTGTGCGTTGCCCGAATAGTCGTTGGTGCGAACGCCCTAATGTTGAATACGTGAACATTCATGAACGTCTCGGCTTGCCGCAAGTCGAAACTGACCTTCGCCAACTCGAGACACTCCTGACCGAGTCGGTGGTCTTTGGTGACCCCTATCTCGATAATGTCACCACCCACCTCATAAATGCCGGTGGCAAGCGCCTTCGCCCCCTACTCGCCGTCGCCTCGGCCACTGGCGGTGCCCGGGCGGCCACGCGCGACGATCTGCTTGGTGGAGTGGCACTTGAGCTGATGCACCTGGCCTCGCTCTATCACGATGACGTCATGGACGAAGCCGAAGTGCGTCGCAATGTGGATAGCGTGAACGCCCGTTACGGCAACTTGATTGCCATCGTGGCCGGTGACTATCTCATGGCGCGCAGCGCGGCCATCGCCGCCGACCTCGGCACTGAAATTGCCGGACTCCTCGCGCGCACGCTCGCTTGGTTGACCCGAGGACAAGTCGCCGAAGTGCGTACCTCCTTCGACCGTGACCGCCAGATTGATGATTACTACCTAGCCATCGAAGGCAAGACCGCGTCGCTCATGGCGGCCAGTTGCCGAGTGGGTGCCATCACGGCCCAGCGGCCCGCCACGGAAGTCGAAGCACTCGACGAGTTTGGTCGGTGCTTTGGCATGGTCTACCAACTTCGTGACGACATCTTGGATATGGTCGCCACCGACGGGCAGCTCGGTAAGCCCGCCGGGCAAGACCTCGCCGAAGGTGTCTACACCTTGCCGGCCATCCACGCCATGAACGATTCCGTCGTCGGTCCCCAGCTTCGCGAGATGCTCGGCAAACCATTGAATGACGAGGAGCGCGAGCAGGCTCGCCAGCTGGTGGTCTCCACCGACGGCATCGCCGCCACCTATGCGGCGGCCCGCACCTTCGTGGCCCAGGGTCACGAGGCCATGGCGATTGTCGCCGACGAACCACTGCGCGTGGGTTTCAGCCGACTGATCGAAGCCCTTCTCGAAGGACTCCCCGAGGCCTAAGACTCGCGAATTGGCTTCAACGTCGGGAAGGCAATGACTTCTCGAATATTGGACGCGTCGGCAATCAACATTGCCAGGCGGTCAATACCAATACCCAGGCCGGCCGTCGGGGGTAGACCCCACTCCAACGCCTTGATGTAGTCGTGATCAATCTGCATCGCTTCGTCGTCACCGGCCGCGGCCAACCGGGCCTGATCTTCAAAGCGGGCCCGCTGAACATCAGGGTCGTTGAGCTCGGAGAATCCGTTGGCCAGTTCTCGACCAGTCGCGAAGGCTTCGAATCGCTCCGTCAGCAGGGGATCACGGCGGTGACCACGAGCCAATGGCGAAATTTCGAGCGGGTGCTCCGTGACGAACATGGGGTTCCAGATATCGGCTTCGGCCGTGGCTTCAAAGAGTTCCGAGAGGCATCGCCCCGCACCCCACGAGACGTGCACCTTGACGTCACGGTCGTTGAGCAACTTCGTCAAGCGATCCATGGGGGTGTGAACCGAGACGTCCTCGCCCACGGCCTCACTGGCCAGTTCAGCCATCGAGCGACGAGGCCAGCCCGTCTTAAAGGAGAAGTCCCGACCCTGATAGGTGATCTCCGTCGTGCCGAGCACGTCCAAGGCGACCTGGGCGCAGAGCTCTTCGGTCAACGTCATCATGTTCTCGTAGTCCCAGTACGCCACGTAGAGCTCGAGCATGGTGAACTCGGGATTGTGTCGAGGACTGATGCCCTCATTACGAAAGACGCGACCCATTTCGAAGACGCGCTCGTAACCACCGACCACGAGGCGCTTCAGCCACAACTCGGGGGCAATCCGCAAGAAGAAATCGGCGCCCAGGGCGTTATGGTGCGTAACGAACGGTCGAGCGGCCGCACCAGTGGGGATGCCATTAAGCATCGGGGTTTCAACTTCCATGAACTCTTGGTCCCACAGGTTGCGTCGAATCGACTGCAGCACTTGACTGCGGCGAGTGAGGGAGACCCGGGTCTCGGGGTTCGCCCACAGGTCAGCTTCGCGGTGGCGGTAGCGCAGATCAAAGTCGGCAATACCGGCCCACTTGTCTCCGAAGTTTTGGCGAGCCTCAGCGAGAACTTGCCAGAAACCAACCTTGACACTCAACTCACCGCGCTTGGTTCGTACGACTTCACCTTCGACGCCGACCCAGTCACCGAGGTGCAACTTGGTGAAGGCCTCAAACTCGTGAGCCACGGCCGAAAGGGCGAAGAGTTGAATCTCACCGCTGGAGTCACGCAGAGTGCCAAAGGCCAGCTTGCCCTGGGCCCGTAGCAGCATCACTCGCCCGGCCACCTTGACGGTGACACCCGACTCTTCGCCGTCGGTCAAGTGACCAAAGCGTTCCTGTAGAGCCGCGGCGTACGCGTCGTGATCGAATGAGTATGGCGTGTTCAAGCGAATTCTCCCGAATGATTTCTCTCATGAACGATACGCAATCCGTGGAGGGTTAGCCATGGTTCTACGTGTTGCACGTGTTTGGTCCGGGGGGCGACGAGCCCCGCGAGGCCCCCGGTGGCAATAACGGTGCACTCGCCGAGCTCCTCGCGGATGCGCTCCACCATGCCGTCAACCTGGGCGGCGAAGCCGTAGAGGACACCCGACTGGATCGATTCGACCGTGGAGCGGCCAATAACGGAGCGGGGTTCAACGAGTTCAACGCTGCGCAGCGCGGCCGCCTGGGAGTAGAGGGCATCGAGAGAAATGGAGACACCGGGGGTGATGGCCCCTCCCAAATACTCACCCTTGGCGCTGATGGCATCAAACGTGGTGGCCGTGCCGAGGTCGACCACAATGCTGGCCCCCTGATAGAGGTCGTAGGCGCCGACCGAGTTGGCGATGCGGTCCGGACCGACCTCGCGGGGGTTGTCGTACAAGATCGGCATCCCCGACTTCACACCGGGCCCCAACACGGTGAGGGGAAGATCGGCGAACCATCGATTAGCCATACGGCGAATCTGCGTGATGACGGCCGGGACTGAAGAGGACAGAGCGATCGCGGTCACCGTCGTACGCAGATCGAGACCCTCGAGATTTAGTAATTGAGTCAGGACCATCGCCAACTCATCAGGGGTGCGCTCTGGCACGGTGGAGAGGCGCCAGTGAAACTTCAGGCCGTGCTCGCCGGTGGCTCGAGCGATGCCGAGTCCCGGCGCACCCACGTTCTCCGGCTCGTCACCGAAGAGGCCAATAACGGTCTCGGTATTTCCAGTGTCAATTGCTAAGAGCATTACTCCCCCTCTGAAGAAACAATTGTGACGTCACCATTGTCGATTAGTCGAACACCTTGCACCACGCCGGCCAACAGTACGCGGGCCGTTCCTTCGTGCTGGTTGCCAATCGGATCGAGAAGCAGTGGTTCGACCACTTCGGCGTAGGCCACCGCAATACCGGATGACTCGAGTGCAGTTCGAACAACGGCCCGAACGTCACGAGCAGTTCGTGGCCTATCGGCCACTGCTCGCAGTGCACGTGAAAACCCCAGCGCGACTCGTCGTCCTTCACCGTCGAGTTGCACGTTACGACTCGAGAGGGCCAGGCCGTCTTCGTCGCGCACAATGGGACAGCTCACAATCGTCATGCCGAGCGAGAGGTCTTCATTGAGGCGACGCACCATGGCCAGTTGCTGAAAGTCCTTCTCTCCGAAGTAGGCACGAGCGGGGCCGGTGATGGCAAAGAGTTTGGTCACGACACTGGCCACGCCGTCGAAGTGTCCGGGTCGACCCTCACCCTCAAAGAGTTCGGTCACCCCAGTCACCGACACAGTCGTCGCCGTGGTGGCGGGAGAAGTCGGCCACATCTCGTGCACGCTGGGGGTCACGACGGCCGCCGCACCCCAGGCTTCGCAGTTCGCAAGATCGGCCGCTTCGTCGCGGGGATAGGCCGCGAGATCCTGCGCGTCGTTGAACTGACGGGGATTGACAAAAATAGTGACGATGGGAACCGCGCCATCGGCCACCGCTCGACGGACCAGTGAGCCGTGACCCTCGTGGAGGGCGCCCATTGTCGGCACGAGCCCCACCGTCTGGCCGGCGCTGCGGAGCTGCGCGGCGTAGTCACGCCACTCCTCAATGGTGTGGATTTGAATCACTGCTAGGACCGTGTACGGGCGCGCTGGCTCTCACCCAACGCCAGTGCTTCATTCGCCAGTGCGACATAGAGCGGACGGGCCTCATCAGGTAGAGCGGCCAAGTGGGCATCAATCGTGGCCAAGTCTCCGCGTGAAGCGGGACCGGTGAGTGCTGCGAGTGTTCCCATGCTCGCGGCATCATCAATGGCACTCTGCGCGAGGGGCAGGAAGTCTTCAAGAGACATCCCAATCCCTTCAGCCAGCGTACCGACTGAGTGGAGCAGGGTTACGAGATGATTCGCCGCGATACAGGCCGCTGCGTGGTACGCGACGCGATCTTCATCACGCAACGTGATGGGTCGACCGCCAATGGCCAGGACGAGCTCGGTGGCGAGGGGATCACCGGCCACCGCAAAGACCGAACCCTTGAGGCGACGTTGACCAACATCACCATTGGGCAGGGCTACGAGGGGGTGCATCGACGCGACGCGCTCGTGACCGTTCAAGACGTCCAGCGTGCGAGAACCGGCCACGTGCATAACGACGGCGTCGGTGGGCGGGAGGAGTGATGCGATGGTCGCGATGGCGTCATCGGGAACACAGAGAAGAATGGCGTCGGCCGAAGGCACGGTGTGGAGTTCGTCGTGATGGCAGACGGTGACGTCGTACCCGGCCCGGTGGAAGGCCCCAGCCAGCGACGTTCCTGCTCGCCCGGCACCAATAATCACAATTCTCATACGAGCCCCGTTTCGTTCCAGCCCCGTGTGGGTGCCGTTCGTCGTTAGCGCAACGCGTCAAGTGTACCGAGTGACTCCACTCCACCACTAGCGGCTTGGTAGACGTCCTCTGGGACCAATTCCGGGGCCAGCTCACGTAGCGGGGCGAGGACAAACCGGCGCTCCCACATTCGAGGATGCGGCACAAGGATCTCGGGGTCGTCGCTAGTGAGCTCGCCAACGAGGAGAACGTCGACGTCGAGCGTCCGGGGTCCCCAGCGAACATCACGAACCCGCTCCGCAATCGTCTCAGCCTGGCGGGCGCGTTCCAATAATTCCCGAGGGGTCACCGTGGTCTCTAACTCCACCACGATGTTCCAAAAATCATCTTGCGCCACGCCGCCCACGGGCTCGGTGGCGTAGACGTTCGAAATCCTCATGGTGTCGCTACCGCGAATGGTGGCTAGTGCGTCGTAGAGGTGGCGACCGCGATCGCCAATATTGCTACCGAGAGAGAGAAAGGCCCGAGCCATTACCGATCGAGGGTGCAGCGCACACCAACGGTGTCGACATCCTGCGGGACCGGCGGACGCAACTTGCGCACCGTCACCGTCACGCCAGCGATTTCACTGTCGAAGTTCATGATCTCTTGTGCGGCTCGATAGACCAATGTCTCGAGAAGCTGAAACTTGCCCTCGCTCGCGAGGCGCTGCACTAAATCAATAACGGCGGCGTAGTTGCTCGTGCCATGGATGTCATCGTTCAGGGCGGCCGTCGCGAAGGAGCGCATGATGTCGATGTCGAACGTCAGAGGCTGTTCCCGGAGTCGTTCTTCCGGCAGGACGCCCACAATGACCGAGCAGCGCAGCCCGCGAATTTCAATAGTGTCCGTCATGAGTACCTCGACTTTCGCACGACCGTGGTCGTGCCGCCAAGATTACGCCTCTTTGAGCGGGAGGCTCTTGAGGATCTCGCGACCCTCAATGGCAATAGAACGGCGGAACAGACGCTCCACCGAGGCAATCGCGATGGCGTCGCTGGCGACTCGTCCGGTCCACAGCAGATAGCCGGCCACGAGACCCAAGAGACGGTCAGAAACTTCGTCGCCGTGCAACAAGATCACGTCCCCACGGTTCATCGACTCACGGAGATCAACAAAGCAGGCCCGGACGACATCGCGCTCGTCGTTGTCATTCATGATGGGGTACGTCGCCGAAGCAAAGTGGTGCTCTTCGTAGGCCTCTTGATTAAGAGGCAGCGACAAGATGGAGACCATCCGCGTGAACTTGTGGTTCTTCAACCAGCGCAGTTCTTCGTCCCGACGAACGCGACGGTGCACCAGGGTGGAGCCACCCGGGCGCTCGGCTACGGCGAGCTTGTCCTTGAAAACCCAAGTGAAATTACGGGGTTCGATGCCCGCGGCCCACTTGCCCCTCACGCCACTACCTCGTCGGTTGGCATGGTCAACAGCTCTCGCAGTTGAACTGCCACGGCAACATCATGTACGCGAATCACATCAGCACCATAAAGGATTGACCACGCCTCCGTTGCAATGGATCCTTCCAGACGGTCATCGACCTCGAGAAAATCGGGCGCCAGCGTGCCTAAAAAGCGCTTTCGACTCGTTCCGATGAAGAGTCCGCACTGCAATTCATCACACAGAGCGCGAAAAACATCAAGGTGGGATAAAAGTTCAAGATTGTGTTCAGCCGTTTTACCAAAACCGATTCCCGGGTCCAGCCAAAGTTGCGGTACGTTCACGGCTCGAGCGCGTAGCGCAAGCGCCCGAAGCGCATCAGCCACTTCGCTCACGACGTCGTCGTAGTGGGGATTGTCCTGCATCGTGCGGCTATCACCCTGTCGATGCATGCCGACGTACCCGACCCCGAGTTCGCCGGCCAGCTCCACCAGAGTGGCCGAGACGTCATTAATAACAGTGGCCCCCGCCGCCACGGCCGCACGGGCCACGGCCTCTTTTTGTGTATCGATACTCACGGGACCCAACTGGGCCAGAGCGCTCACGATGGGGATGACGCGTGCCAGCTCGTCGGCCTCACTGACCGGGTCGGCACCGGGTCGGGTCGACTCACCGCCGACATCCACGATGTCAACGCCGGCGTCAAAAAAGTCGCGGCCGGTGGCAATGGCGTCGGCCGTCGAGTCACTGCGACCACCGGGGAAGAACGAGTCGGGGGTGATGTTGATGATGCCCATCACGGCGGGACTGCGCGTCATAGTTAGCGCCGCTGGTGAATGAAGTTGAGTGCTTCAGATCGCGAAGCAGGGTCGCTTTGGAAGATGCCTCGCACGGCGGAGGTCACCGTCGTGGCACCCGGCTTCTTAACGCCGCGCATCGACATGCAGAAGTGTTCGGCTTCGATGACCACGATTGACCCACGGGGGCTGAGTTCGCGCTCGAGGGCATCAACGATCTGGGTGGTCATGCGTTCTTGAACTTGCAGGCGTCGGGCGTACCCCTCGACGAGGCGAGCGAGCTTAGAGAGACCCGTGATCCGACCTTCCTTGCCGGGAATGTACGCCACGTGGGCGTGGCCCATAAAGGGCACGAGGTGGTGTTCGCATAGAGACGTGAAGGGGATGTCGCGGACCATCACCATTTCGTCGTGACCGGCCTCAAAGGTGGTGCGCAGATGCGCACCGGGGTCGGCCTCGATACCTTCGAAGAGTTCAACGTACATGTCGGCCACCCGGCGAGGAGTTTCCAGGAGTCCGTCGCGATTGACGTCTTCGCCAATTGAGATCAGCAGCTCGCGGACGGCCGCTTGGATGCGGTCACGATCAATCATGAACCTTCCCCCTTGTAGGTGTAGATGCCATCGAGATTGCGATACCGCTCGGCCACGTCGAGGCCGTAGCCAACCACGAACGTCGAAGGAATGGTGAAGCCGACGTAGCGCAGCGACTGCTCAACCCGCTGCTCGCCTTCCTTCAGCAAGAGTGCGCACACTTCGAGACTGGCGGGCTTACGAGAGCCGAGATACTTACGCAAGTAGTTCAAGGTGAGACCGGAGTCCACAATGTCTTCGACGATGAGTACATCGCGTCCAGCAATGTCCGCTTCAAGGTCCTTGACAATACGCACCACACCCGAAGACTTGGTGGCGGCTCCGTAGGAAGAGACGGCCATGAAATCGATGTCCACTGCGAGCGGTATGGCGCGCATCAAATCACTCATGAACGTCACAGCACCCTTTAGGACGCAGACGAGTAGTGGAGGATTGTCGGCGTAGTCCCGGGCAATTTGTTGGCCCAGTTCGGCCGTACGGTGCTGGATTTGGCGAGAAGACAACACGACACCGGCGAGGTCCTCTCCCGTCCAGGCAAGATGACTTGGAATTTGCTCGGAGGCGCTCACGGCATCACAGGGTAGTGGTAGTTCTTCACGCCAGATAGAGAAACTGGTCTTTACGGGCGACCCGTCGGCCACCGCTCACTTCAGTTGCCACCACTTCACCACGAATGACGCGCAGGACGCGCTCGACTTCATCTAGTGACGGCGCGTGAGTGCCATCCGGATCTTTAGTTGTTAGGTGGTGGCGCACCCAACGGCGCACTCGAGCGTTCGGCCACTGCTGCAGCTCACGACAGTCAATCTGATCGAGATCGATCACCGTGTCGAGGGAGACAATCTCATCGAGCCAGGCCCGTTCGTCGGCGACCAACCAGGCCTGTCGAGCCAAGATCGGCACAATGTCGCGCTCGCCCACGTCGGCTAACGCCGGCAGGATTCGATGACGCATCGCGTTGCGGCGCAGTGTCTGATCCTCGTTCGTGGGGTCGTCGATAAATGGCCGGCCCGAGGCCAGCACGAGGGCGCGAATCTCCGAGCGTCGTAGGTGAATGAGTGGCTTCGTCGCGCCACGCGTCATGGGCGAGAGGCCGTCAAGGCCGGCCCCCCACAAGAGATTGAGCAACATCGTCTCGGCGAGATCATCCATTGTGTGTCCCGTTAAGACGCCCGGAGGGAGAACGGAACGGCGAGCGGCCCGCGCCCGCGATTCGACGTTGCCACCGACTTTGAGATGAACGTCGTGCACCGTCACGGGAACTCCGAGATCGGTGGCGAGGACCGTAACTAGTTCGGCATCTCGTGCACTCTCGGCACGCAGGTGGTGATCGACGTGATGGATGTGGATCGAGAGACCAGCGGCGCGGGCTAGTAGGGCCATCCCTACGGAGTCGGCGCCACCAGAAACGGCCAGCGCGACCACGCGGTCAGTCGCGGGGAATACGCACCGCTCGAGAAGGTCGCCCGTCATCACGTGGTCACGATACGCCCTCGATCAAGAACTCCGTTTTGATAATCGTTCTCATTATGAGTATGGTGGGGTCATGATCATTGCCGTGCTCCTCGCGCTCCTAACCGGCCTAGCGACCACCTTGGGTGGATTCGTTGCCTTGCGCACTAAGGACCGGCTCCACCTCGTTCTAGGGCTCTCAGCCGGCCTCCTACTCGGTCTGGTCGGCTTCGACCTCCTCCCTGAGGTATTTACCACTAACACCTCCATGACGCTCGGTGTTCCGACGGTGTCGATTGCCATAGTTCTGGGCTTCTTTCTCTTGCATCTCGTCGAGAAGTCCTTCGCCACCCATGAGCCGCACGAGTCGGACTACGGCAGCGACCACGACCACCGTCACGTCGTCGGCACGTTGAGTGCCGTCGCCTTCATCGGTCACGTCTTTTTAGACGGCGTCGGAATCGGTGCCGCCTTCCAGGTCAGCCACACTCTCGGGTACGCCGTCTTTCTAGCTCTCTTGATTCACGCCTTTAGCGACGGGCTGAATACGGTCGCATTTCTCATCAAGGGCGGTCGTTGGACGGCCAAGGCCAAACTCCTGCTCATCGCCGACGCCGTCGCACGAACGGCTGGCGCCGCCTTGGGCTCCTACGTACTCATCAGTGCTAACGGCGTGGCTCTCTATCTGGCCCTGTTCACTGGCGTCATCATCTACATTGCGACGTCGCACATCTTGCCTGAGGCTCACGCCAATCATCCCTCTCGGTGGACCTTGGTCGCTTCAGTTGTTGGTATTGCGGCGATGTGGATCATCAAGGCGCATGGCGCGTAAGACGCGGCCGACCGTGCTGTCGGCTTTCGGCACGGTGTCGGGCTTTGTTAGTGCCCAGCAACTGCACGCCCAGGCCGTCCGTAACGGGGAGAGCCTGGGGCTGGCCACGGTCTACCGCGAACTTCGTCGCATGGTCGACGAACAGTTGGTCGATGTCGTGCACGACCTCGAAGGTGAGGCCAAGTACCGGTACTGCGGCACGGATCACCACCATCACATTGTCTGCGAACAGTGTGGCGTGACGCAAGGTTTAGACGGTGATGACGTGGAACGGTGGGTTGAAGCCGTCGCTAACGCCACGGGCTTTCGTGGCGTACGACACACCATCGAACTCATTGGGACGTGTGCGGCGTGTCACCTCAAGTAACGCTGCCAATTGAACTACGGGGCACGTTGCCGGTGGCGACGCTACCCATGTTTGAGCGCCTCGGCGTCGAGGCTTTTTTCACAACCCGTGACGGTGGCGTCAGTAGCGGCGAGTTCGCGTCCTTGAATTTGGGATCGAACGGTCCCGACGACCCCGACCACGTTCGCGAAAACTTTCGACGAGTCGCTACCGCTATCGGGAGCGAGTCCGTTCGACGTGTGCGGCAAATTCACAGCGCCGCAGTGGTGCATATCGACGCACTCGATGAAAGCGCCGAGGGGGATGCCATCATCACCAACCGTGTGGGTGAGGCCGTGGCTCTAATTGTGGCTGACTGCGCACCCCTGTTGTTGGTGGACCCCGCAGGGCATCAACTCGCCGTCGTACACGCCGGCTGGCGGGGATTGGCCGCGGGGGTCATTGAAGCGACGGTGAACGCACTCGACGCTGATGTAAGTCAGCTCCACGTCGCCATCGGTCCGGCCATCTCGGGCGATCGATACCAAGTGGGACCCGAAGTCATTGCCGCGTCGCCCTACTTTGCACCCCACGCGCGAGCTGACGTTGGTGATCGATTCATGCTGGACACCCGTGGGGCCGCACTTTCAATTCTCGAGGCGCTCAGTGTGCCCCGCGAGAACGTGAGTATTTCGACGCAGGTGACCGATGGTGGCGCCCGATTCTTCTCCGACCGAGCGGCGCGACCCTGTGGACGCTTTGCCCTCGTGGCTAAGTGGCAGTCGTAGGCTGAAGGCACGGCGAGTGGAGGGTATCGATGCCTAATCGTGCGAAACAGTTCCGCTACGTCGGACTCGATGTCACCGCCTCCACGCTCACGGGCCACTATCAACTCGACGACCTGGCGTTCACCGAAACAGTGACGTTCGACGTCGATGGCGATCTGCGCGAACCGGGACCTCGAGAAGTCGCCACGCTCTGGTATCTCGTAGCCGGACTCTCCTACTTCAAAGCGGGCGCGCCGGAGCTCGTGGACCTCGGCGACACGCCCGTTACCCCTGAAGCCGTAACCTTCCTGACTGCGGCGATTCGTGAGGGTCTGGGCGAGTTTGCGTTTCGTAACCAACTGTGGCTGGGCGACGTCTCCATCTTCGGAGGAGTTCCCGCCACGCCGCGCGGCGTGGAAGTGGATCCCCTCCGGGCCCTGACCCCATTCGGCGGCGGCATCGATTCGGTCGTGAGCGTCCGTTCACTCAACCCGGCGATCGAACAGGCCCTCTTCGTCATGAGCCCCCCGAGTGGAACCTTCGCACCGCTCGAAGCCACCGCGGCCGTAATGGCGCTGCCGATTAAGCGCGCCACGCGAGTACTCGACCCTCAGATCACCACGAAGAATCCCGACTTCTTCAACGGCCACGTTCCCGTCACCGCCATGGTGACGTTGTTGGCCTGCATTGCCGCCCTCGCCGAGGATCGCGGTGCGGTGGTGATGAGTAATGAACACTCCGCATCGGCGCCGAACGCCATGTGGGATGGCCTCGCCATCAACCACCAGTGGAGCAAGTCGGCCAACGCCGAAGACCTCATCACTGATGCCGTGGCCTCCTACATCGGGCCGCACTTCAAAGTGGCGAGCCTGCTGCGAGACCGCAGTGAACTGTGGGTTGCCGAACGCTTCGCCACCTACCACGATGTTCATCACGTCTTTCGCAGTTGTAACCGCGCGTTTCATCAAGACCAGGCCGAACGACTCGTCACTTGGTGTGGCACCTGTGACAAGTGTCTCTTCATCAATCTCGTCCTCGCCCCGTTCCTTTCGCGCGACGAGCTCACGGCAATCTTCGGTCCCACTCCCCCCTTGACTAATCCCGCACTGAGCGAACAGCTGCGTGTGCTCGTTGGCCTCGGTTCCGACAAGAAGCCCTTCGAGTGCGTGGGCGACCCCGACGAATGTGCCGTGGCCCTCGAGACCGTCGCCACGATGTCGGCCTACGCCGGCTGGGATCACCTTCACCACTTGGCCCGGGCCACCGCCAACGAGCGCACCTTGGCCGAACTTCTCGAACCCCAAGGAGCCAGCCGTGTCCCGGCCTCGTGGCTTCGCTGACCTCGCTGGTCACACCGTCGGGGTGTGGGGAGTAGGCGTCGAAGGATCCGCTACCCGCAAAGTCCTCGATCAGATTGGCGCCACGGTGATCGCGGTCGATGACGCCGTTCAAGAGGACAGCTCCGTACTGCAAACGACTAACGGTGGATTAGAAGCCCTCCAGAACTGCGACATCGTCATTAAGAGCCCGGGCATTCCCCGTCGCCGTGACGACGTGCTCGCCCTCGAAGCGTCAGGCGTTCCCGTTACCTCCGCGACCGGTATCTGGCTCGCGGGAACTGATCGCAATCTCGTCATCGGCGTCACCGGGACGAAGGGCAAGTCGACCACAACCTCACTCATTACCTTCATGCTCCGGGCCTGTGGGGTCGAGGCCCGTAGCGCCGGCAACATCGGCCTCCCGCCCTTTCTGTCGATAGACGCCGCTGACTCGTGGACCGTCCTGGAGGTGTCGAGCTTTCAGGCCGTGGACATCACCGACGCCCCGGGGATCGTGGTACTCACGACACTGGGTGAAGACCACGTCGATTGGCACGGTTCACTCGAGCAGTACCGCCACGACAAGTTGCAACTCACGCGGGCCGAGGGTCACCATCTCACCGTGGTGCCCGACGATCCCGAACTTCTCTTGCATCGCGAAGAGATCGGGGGTGAACTCGTTACCGTGGTCGAGACTGATCCCGAACTCTCGACCGCACTGGGACTCGTTGGTGCTCACAACGCGCGCAACGTAGCCCTGGCGTTGCGCGCCACGGCCTGCGCGCTCCACCGAACGATCGGAGATGTACGAACCGCCACCCTGCGACTGGCCGCTACTTTTGAGCCTCTGCCCGGTCGGCTCACATTGATCCACCGCACCTACCGAAGTGGTCTCACTACGGACTTCGTGGACGATGGACTGGCCACCAATCCCCTCCCCGTAGTCGCCGCCGTTCGAAGTTTTCCTGGTCGCCACGTGGCCCTCATCGTCGGGGGCTATGACCGGGGGGTCGACTACCGACTTTTGGCCCAGGGACTCGCTGACTGTGAAGCGGTTCTGACCGTCATCGCCATGGGTGAAGCCGGGGCTCGTATTAGCGATGAGATAAACCGTCGAAGTCCCAGGATTACCACCATGTCCGCTTCCGATATGGCCACCGCCGTCACCTCGGCAGCTGAAGTTCTAAACGAGACCGGTGGTGTGGTTCTCTTCTCGCCGGGCGCACCGAGCTTCGATCACTACCAAGACTGGCGTGAACGTAGCGCCGATTTCACCAAGTACGCCACCCAGCTCTAACCGTGCCCCATCGAAATTGCACGTTCCAGCCGGTAGAACACTGGCCGCAACTCACTCCCGCTTGACGGTACCGGGGGGTTGGAAGTGACGTGATCACGGCCAACCGGTCGAACAGCCCAAGAGTGGAGAGTGGAGCCTGAGAGGGGATTCGAACCCCTGACCTACGCATTACGAATGCGTTGCTCTACCAACTGAGCTACCCAGGCAGGACTCTCACTTTACTCCACTAGGTCTGGCGTTCCTAGAGTCGGGATAACTGGGTGAAGAGGTTGGTGAGGAGCAGTGATTCATTGGCGTTGAGCGAAAGGGCGGCGGCGGATGTAGCGATGGCCTCAATGCACGCAATGGCACTTCGGGCGTCGGTCCGTCCCCGAGCGTCACCGTCGGCGACACCTTCGAGCGAAGCGATCATGCGCTCCCGGTACGTGCGGGTGAGTGCGGACAGTCCGAAGCGCAACTCTTCGGTGCGAAAACGCCGTTGCTCGCGCTGGTGGCGTAGTTCAACGTCTTTCACGCCGCCCACTCGCCGGCGGCCGGGGCCTTCCGCCTCGGTCTTGAACTGGTCTAATTCTTCGGCGTGCCGAGCCTTGAGCGGTTCGACCGCCCCTTCGAGGGCGGCCAGGGTAGATGCAGCTAAGGCGGCGGGTGAATTAGACGTCAACATCTCGGGCAGGCGGCGCCAAGCGGCGAGCCGGTCGGCCAACTGCGGGTCATTCGCGAGCAGGCGAGCTCGGTCGAGATTGCCAGCCGATGCTTCAGCACTCGTGCGCGCTTGGACCGAGGGGACACCTTCCCGCTCGAGGACTAGGAGGATGTTCTCGGTCGAGAGTGAGTGAAAATTCACTTCGACACACCGGGACTCGATGGTGACCAAGTGCTCGGGCAATTCATCGGCCAGCAAGATAAATATGGTGCGGCGGGGCGGTTCCTCCAGCGTCTTGAGCAGAGCGGGAGCCGCGTTGGTCGAGAGCTCGATAGAAGGAATAATTAAAATCTGGTGACTCTGGTGCAAGGGTCGACGACGAGCAACTCGCTCCGCTTCGCGAATTTCATCGACACTCCACTGGACACCAGCCCGGGCCACAATCGTCACGTCGGGGTGGGAGCCTCGTAGCACTCGGGTGCATTCGTCACAGGTGCCACAGCCATTATCGGGACATTCGAGAGCGGCGGCGAAGGCCACGGCCGCCTCAAGCTTGCCGGCCCCGGGTGGTCCGGTGAAGAGATAGGCGTGGGAGGGCTGTTCGGCGTAACGGCGCAGGGCATTTACGACACCGACCTGCCCCACGAGGGGCGAAAAGACGTCGCTCACGCGAACCAGCCAATGGCCGCGAGCGCCGCATCGACTCGTTCGGTCACCGATTCCAAGTTCTGGTTGCCATTGATTACGACCCAGTTCGGTTCTAAATCGGCGAGCGTGAGAAATCCCTGACGGACTCGCTCGTGGAAATCGACCTTTGCCGACTCGAAACGATCACGTTGCGAGGGGGCCCGACGGGCGTGGGCCACGGCCACCGGGATATCGATGACGATGGTGAGGTCGGGACGACAGGTACCAATGGCCACATCGGTGGCCGCGCGCAGTGGGGCGAGGTCCATCTCTCGTCCGTAGCCCTGATAGGCCAAGGTCGAACCGAAGAAACGATCGGAGACCACCGACTGGCCAGAGGCCAAGGCGGGGTTGATGACTGTGCTCACGTGATGGGAGCGGTCGGCCAACATTAAGAGGGCTTCGGTCTCCGGACTCATCGGCTCGCTGGCGTCCAGGAGTCGCTGGCGCAGCATGACCCCGAGCGGCGTGTCGCCCGGTTCGAACGTGAAGCGGGCCCCAACATCCTTGGCGACACGCTTGGCGTGCGTCGACTTACCACAGCCGTCGATGCCCTCAAAGGCAACGAAGAGTGGCGTGGTGGGGCTCACTCGCCGGAGAGGCGACTGATGAGATCGGCGTTGGTTGCCGACTGATCGGCACCTTGGCCCTTCGCCCCACGACCCGTTCCGCCGGTCGCCTTCTTCGTGGCCTTCTTGGCGGCCGTGGCCTTCTTAACGCCAGCTTTCTTGGCCGGAGCCTTTTTGGCCGCCGCCTTTTTCGCGGGCGACTTTTTCACTGCCTTCTTGGCGGCCTTCTTAGCCGGAACCCGTCGAGCACTGGGGTCGGCGTTGCGACGCTCGGCTAACAACTCACAGGCCCGATCAATAGTCACCGTTTCGGGCGTGTCACCAATGCGCAACGTGGCGTTAACTTCGCCGTCGGTGACGTAGGGACCAAACTTGCCGGTCTTCACGACGACCTCTTTGCCCGTGATGGGATCAGGACCGAGTTCGCGGAGCGGACCGGCGGCGGCGCGGCGGCCGCGCAGCTTCGGCTGGGCCAGCAAGTGGAGGGCCTTCTCGAGATCGACGGAGAAGATTTCGTCTTCACTCTCCAACGAACGTGAGTCTTTCCCCCACATCACGTAGGGGCCGTATCGACCGTTAGTGGCGACAATCATTTCCTGATTCTCGGGGTGTGCCCCAATCTCGCGAGGCAGGGAGAGCAACTTCTGCGCATCCTCAAACGTGATGGTCTCGATAGACATCGTGGAAAAGAGTGAGGCCGTCTTGGGCTTGCTGCCGTCGACGAGTTCGCCGAGTTGCACGTAGGGGCCGTAACGACCGGCCTTTAAGTAGACGGCCAACCCGGTGGCCGGGTCGGTGCCCAGTTCGCGGTCGCCGCTGGGAGCGTCGAGCAGTTCGAGGGCCCGAGTAACGGTCAGTGTGTCGGGCTCGGTGGCTTCGGGGATCGAAACCCGTCGCTCGCCGTGAACCAAATAGGGGCCGTAACGGCCAGAGCGGACCGAGACGGCCTCGCCATCGGGCGCCGTACCGAGCGGTAGCGAATTGATGGCCGCGTAGTCAAAGTCCAACTGTTCGGTGACCATGGCGTGCAGGCCACGCTTAGCGAACTCAGTGGGGGCCGAGGCATCACCAAAGTAGAAGGACTTGAGCCACGGTTCGAGCTCACGATCGCCCGAGGCAATCGCGTCCAAGGAATCTTCCATGGCGGCCGTGAACTGGTAGTCCACGAGGTCGGCGAAGTACGTGGAGAGGAGATTGACCACGGCAAAGGCCTTGAAGGCCGGGACCAGAGCTTTGCCCTTCTTCCAGACGTAACCGCGTCGGTCGATCGTCTTCATCACCGAGGCGTACGTCGACGGGCGACCGATACCGAGGTCTTCGAGTTTCTTAATCAACGTGGCTTCGCTGAAGCGATCAGGTGGCTTGGTGTCGTGACCCTTGGCGTCCGCCAGCGAAACGGTGGCCGTCGAACCTTCGGTGAGTGGAGGCAAGAGGCGCTCCTGGTCGGCCAACTCACTCTCGGGATCGTCACTACCTTCGACGTAGGCCCGCCGGAACCCGGCGAACTCAATGCGCAGACCGTTGGCGCTCAGACCCACTTCCGTGGCTCCGGGTCGTCCCGGCAGATCGCTCAGCGTGGCGAGCAGTCGGACGCGATCGCTCGTCAGTTTGGCATCGACCATCTGCGACGCAATAGTGCGCTTCCAAATAAGGTCGTAGACCGCGTACTCGTCTCCGGAGAGCTGCGACGTCGCCTCTTCGAGGGAGCGAAAGCTCTCACCGGCCGGACGAATGGCCTCGTGGGCCTCTTGGGCGTTCTTCACCTTGCGGTCGTACGTACGGGGCACGTCGGCCACGTAGTCGTCACCAAACATCTCGCGGGCGTGGGTGCGAGCGGCGTTGAGCGCTTCCTTCGACAACGTGGTCGAGTCGGTTCGCATGTAGGTGATCCAGCCCTGCTCGTAGAGCCGCTGGGCGGCCCGCATCGTGCGCTCGGGGTCCATACGTAGTTTGCGTGACGCTTCGATCTGCAGCGACGACGTCATGAATGGCGCCTGGGGTCGCTGCGTTCGCGGCGACGACGTGATGGAGACGACGTTGACGGTGGCACCAGTTAGTTGCGTGGCCAGTGCCGTCGCGTCAACCTCACCCAGAACGACCACGTTGGCCGAGGCGTCCAACTGACCGGCGGCGTCAAAGTTCTTGCCGGTGGCCAACGAACTTCCGGCGATGGTGTCGACGGTTGCTTCGAATCGATCGTTGCTCACCGACGTCATGGTTGTAACTACGTCGAACCACGCGGCCGAGGTGAACTTCATTCGCTCGAGTTCGCGCTCACAGACCAGCCGCACGGCGACTGACTGCACGCGGCCGGCCGAGCGGGCCTTATCTACCGCTCGCCACAGCACTGGGGAGACTTCGTAGCCGACGAGGCGGTCGAGGAATCGTCGACCTTCCTGAGCGTCGACCAAGTGGGTGTCGAGATCACGGGTTTCGCTGACGGCCTTTTCAATGGCCGCCGGCGTGATCTCATGGAAGACCATGCGCTTGACCGGTACCTTGGGATTGAGGACCTCAATCAGGTGCCAGGCGATGGCCTCGCCTTCGCGGTCTTCGTCGGTCGCGAGGTAGAGCTCTTCGACTTCCTTGAGGGCTGCCTTCAGCTCGGAGACGATCTTCTTGCGGCCCGAGGAAACGACGTAGACCGGCTTGAAGTGATCGTTGACGTTGATACCGAGTCGGGCCCACTTTTCGCCCTTGACCGAGGCGGGAATATCGGCCGCGCTCTCGGGCAGATCGCGGATGTGACCGACCGAAGGCTTGACGATGAAGTCCTTGCCGAGCATGGCCTGAATACGGGTGGCCTTCGCGACAGATTCAACAATTACGAGCGCACGCGCCATGGCCACCACCTTTCTCGGACTTTCAGAACATACAACGGACGCACGTTAACCGA
>CAFBLN010000023.1_pt1 | contig 20195 bp, 22 predicted proteins | sample 7268151 | NCBI WGS metagenome assembly CAFBLN01 (sample SAMEA6814035, study PRJEB35770) | uncultured Acidimicrobiaceae bacterium | biome: Freshwater; feature: Freshwater reservoir; material: water | place: Czech Republic | collected 2017-05-23 | depth 30m m
CGGTCAGCCTGGGCCTCCAGCACGGCGTGCCACTGTCGACCTACGTACGCAAGTACGCGAACTTGAAGTTCGAGCCATCCGGTATGACTGACGACCCCGAGCTGCGCATCGCAACCTCGCTCGTTGACTACATCTTCCGCCGCTTGGCACTCGACTACATGAGCCTCACTGAGCGCGAAGAGGTTGGCGTTCTGTCAACGGCCGAGCGTACGCAACCCACCCTCCCGGGTGTAGTCGAGCAGTCGACGCCAACCGTTGGAATCGAATCATCGGGAACGTTGTTCGAGGCCAAGCCCGTTGAGGTCACCCCGAAGCCAATCGCTTCGACCGAGGCCCCAACTTTGGCTCGCGCCCCGCAGCAGGATGCACCGATGTGTTACTCCTGTGGTGACTCGATGCAGCGCGCCGGCTCCTGCTACGTCTGCAGCAGCTGCGGTGCAACCAGTGGTTGCAGCTGATCACAGCATTTGAAGTAAGAAACTGCCCCGGCGAAAGCCGGGGCAGTTTGCATTAATAGCCTGAGAGAAAGAGAATTCCGATCGCGAATTTGACGGAGAATCTGATGGCGGGTCATAGCTGCACGGTATTAAATCAAATGCCGATTGAGACTTGCGCATTGGCATAATCTTCAACCAACCAAACCTGCGGTCGAGGAGAGTTATGTCCTATCTCAACGTCTTTCGCTACACCCTTCGAGAGGACTGCGACGTGGCGGCCTATGACGCCCTCGCAGTTGAGATGTACAGCCTGGCGGCCACGAACACGGAGTATGAGTTTGAGAGTATCGAACGAGTCGCCGAGTCGGAGCACTCAGGCGTCGTGCTCGAGCGTTTCGGATCATTGGAGGGTGCTAGGCGCTGGGCCAAGTGTCCCGAGCACCGGGCCGCCATGAAGCGTGGCCGTGCCGAGTTCTACGAGTCCTACGCCGGCATGGGTGCCGTGCTTGACCACGAATACCACTTCGATCGCGCCACAAACACGTCGCAGCGTTCAACTTTCGCCGAGTAAGGCTCGTTAGCCCCTTGTGGAAATGATGTCGCCCTCGAGCGGGGTCGCGAAGTAGAGCTCAACTTCGTCGCAAAGTGATGTCAACTCACCAATTTGGCGGCCCACGGTGGAGTGGCAGTTGGTCGCTACGCCCACGCGAGCCTGGCGAAGTCCGCCCGCTAGCACCTCTTCCTTGAACGGGAGGAACTCCCCTGCGCTGAGGTCAATACGACCATCACCCGGAGAGAAGCCACGCGACATAAGGGCTTCAATGCAGTTGGGATCTTGGGTAATTGTTGCACCAACCATTAAGAGAGCATCAGAGAGGATTGTCTCGGGCGCCTGGGGGATGAGGTAAGAGATCGGTGTGCTGCAGTCGGTCAAGTTATAGATTGCCCATGCGGCACGACCCCCTTCGTCAAGAAACATGACGTGGCTGGGCTGGGAGCTTCCGGCGTAGTGGAGAGGGCTGGTGGCGGGGCTTACAAAGATGGTGGCGGTGAGTTCTGGCATATTCCCAGTATGTGGGAGAGCTATGACATCACGTTGGTGTGACCTCCCTTCTTAGCCCTGAGCGATCTACGGCGGAAGAGTGCAAGGAGGTTGCCGATCAACGTGGAAATTGTTACGCAGAGTGGCGGGTAGTTGGCGACCGAGGGCTCGCGAAAGCACTTAGTAATCAGAGGGTGAGGGTGCTGCTGAAGTGCCAGGAAGTCAATTGGATGCCTTCTCCTACACTCCGTCCATGGCGATTGAACATGTGGATGCTCGCAACGACAACGCCTTCATGGAGTGGTTCGGTGTGCTCCAGCGTTCCGAACTGCAACGAGATGGTGGTCGAGGTGGTGGTTGGCAGCCAGACGAGTGGCGGGCCCGGGCTCTCGATGAAAACGCCCCAAATACTAAGCACCTCTTTTCATTACGAGAAGAGGGAACGGTCGTCGCAGTCGCTGGTGTGGAAATTTCACGAGATGACAACCTTCACTCCCTGCGCGGCGATCTCTTTGTGGAGCCCACGTTGACTGGACGTGGTTTCGGGTCATCGCTCTTGACCTTTGTCGAAGAGTACGGGCGCACGCTGGGGCGCACCGAGCTGCTTTTCTTTGTTATTGAGGGGGCTGAGGAGATGGGCGCTGCGCCCAATCGCTTCTTTGCTCCGCGGCGTGGGTATGAGCTCACTGACGAAATGGCTCGCCGGGACCTTCTCTGGCCTCAACCCAGTGCTGTGCTCAACGCTCTGGTGGAGCAGTGGAGTGAGCCGGCGGAATCGTACGAACTCCATCGATGGATTCGTTCTACGCCAGAGCCGCTAGCGGCGCCGCTGGCCGACCTGATGTCCCGGATGGGCGTCGAGGCCAATCACGCCGACGTCCTTGTCGAAGAAGAACTCTGGAGCGTGGAGCGGCTCCGGACGCATGAGCGGACCGTCTACGACATGGGCCGGGATCTTCTCGTGGTGGCCGCTACGCATCGGGAAACCGGCGAATTGGCCGGCTACACCGAGCTCACCGTGTCTCGGGACGACCCCTCAACGGCCTACCAGTGGGACACCCTGGTGGCGCGATCGCATCGCGGGCACCGCCTGGGCGGCTTGATGAAGGCCGTCAATCTCCAAGAGTTTTCCCGTGCTGGTTACGACACGTGGAGAATCACCACGTTTAACTCCACGCGTAACCAGCCGATGATTGATGTCAACGAGGCCCTGGGGGCGACGTTGGCGGGGTCAATGACCATGTGGCGCAAAGACCTCACAGCCCGCTAGAGCCGCGCTGGGACCACTCGGAACTACTGCAGGAGTTGTGCGAGCGCGGCGCCCAATGTGATGTCGTCACCCTCTATTTCAAACGTCTTCGTTCGACTGATGGCACCACGGATGCAGACGACGGAGCGCTGGGTAACAGAGAATGCAGTAGCCAGGCTTGCGGTCACGGCGTCGGTCGCCGAGCCATCAACGGCCCGCTCGCGGACTCGAACAATGAGTTGTCCGTCGTAGGAGCCACCCACGCCCGGACTCTTAGATCCGGGGTGGACGTGCACCGTTATTCGCACGGCACTAGCCGGCGAAGTTCCAAGACTCTCCGGATTCGTAGTGAGCAAAGACGTTCTTGGCAATCAAGATGCGGTGAACTTCGTCCGGCCCGTCAGCCAAACGAAGCGTTCGAGCACCGAGGTACATCTGAGCCAGCGGCAAGTCGTTCGATACACCCGCGGCTCCCCAAATCTGAATAGCGCGATCCACGACTCGGTGGAAGGCCGCCGGTACGTAGACCTTGAGCGCTGAGATTTCGGTACGGGCCTGAGGGTCACCACGGTCCACCATTTCGGCGGTGCGGATCGTCAACAGTCGGGCCGTTTGGAGGTCGATGTACGAGTCGGCAATCATCCCTTGGATGAACTGCTTGTCCTTCAACAGTCCGCCGTGCACTTCGCGAGATAAGGAGCGCTCCACCATGAGGTCAAAGGCTCGCCACATCTGGCCCACGCTGTTCATGCAGTGAAAGACTCGTCCGGCGCCAAGGCGCTCCTGGGCCGCTTCGTGACCCTGACCCACTCGACCAAGAATGTTTTCTTCGGGAACGCGCACATCGGTGTACTTCACTTCGCAGTGGTCCGATGAGCCTGAACCCCAGATGCCAATACCGCGAACAATCTCGACACCCGGTGTCTTCGTTGGCACGATGATCTGAGCCATGCGACCCTTGCCCGACTCGTCGGCAACGCGAACCATGACGATGAAGAAGTCGGCCGCGAGTCCGTTGGACGTAAACCACTTGTGGCCGTTAATGACCCATTCGCCATTTTCGAGACGGGCCGAGGTCTTGATGGACCGGGGATCACTACCAGCGTTCTCCGGTTCGGTCATTGAATAGCCCGACTCCATGACACCCTCGACGAGGGGGAGGAGCCACTTACGCTTTTGCTCCTCGGTACCGTACTTGAGCAGAACCTTCTGATTTCCCGAGTTGGGCGCTACGACGCCGAAGAGGCTGGCGGCGCCGAGAGCGTAGGCCAGGATTTCGTTCATGTAGGCGTGGGCGAGAAAGTCGAGTCCCATGCCTCCGTACTCCTGAGGGAGGTGGGGGGCCCAGAGGCCAGCCGACTTCACCTTGGCCTTGATTTCCTCGCGTAGCGTCTTGGCGTGAGCCAGCTCGGCCTCGGTCACGGCAGCACCCTTGCGGCGAACGAAGAGCTCGCTTTCACGGGGCAAAATCTCGGTATTGATGAAGTTGGCCGTCCGAATCCGTACGTCGTTGACGTGGTCGGGCAGGCCGGCAATGGGGGTCACGTTGATTGGCATCCAATAGTTCTAGCAAGAATTCTCGCCGCCACCCCCCTCTTCCTGCCGTAGGATTCACAGAGTCCTAGGGAGGCAGATGTGACCATGACGTACGACGAGGCGATTGCGGCGATTTCCGGCGCCGGTCAGCCATTTGAAGTTATTGAAGAGACGGTGGACGGCGTCACGAATCGCGTCTTTAAAAACGCACCAAAATCACTCCGTGATGTCTTTGCTCCCGCTCGACTCGACGACAACGTATTTCTGGTCTACGAAGACGAAGAGTGGAGCTACAAGAAAGTTATGGAGTCGGTCGACGCCTTGGCCTACGCCCTCGTTCACCACTTCGGTATCAAGAAGGGTGACCGCGTGGGCGTCGCCATGCGTAACCTGCCCGAATGGATCATCTCGTTCGCGGCCATCACGTCAGTAGGGGCCATCTCGGTCTCCTTTAACGCCTGGTGGACGGAAGACGAGATGGAGTACGCCGTTAATGACGCCGGACTCTCGCTCCTCATCGCCGACACCGAGCGCATTGCGCGCGCACACACATCATGCAATGAGGCCAATGTGCCGATTCTGGGCGTGCGCCTCGATGATCTCCAACCACTCGATCCCGGTGTCGAGAACTGGAATGAAGTCATTGTGCACGGCATGGCCATGCCCGACGTTGAGATTGAACCCACCGACGACGCCACGATTCTCTACACTTCCGGCACGACGGGTTTCCCGAAGGGTGCGGTCTCGTCGCACCGAGCTGTCACTCAAGCCCTCATGGCCTTCTCCTCGGGTGCCTACGTGAATGCCGCTCGTCGTGGCGCTGAAGAGCAGACAAGTGGTCTGCCGGCCTGCTTCATCTTGATTGTGCCCCTCTTTCACGTGACTGGCTGTATTCCAGTCATGATGAGCAGTTTCATGTGGCACTTCAAGTTGGTCATGATGTACCGATGGGAACCTGAGCGCGCCCTGCAGTTGATTGAGCGCCATAAGGTCACCAACTTCGTCGGTGTACCAACGCAGAGTTGGGACATGTTGGAGAATCCAAACTTCTCTAAGTACGACACCAGTTCCCTCGCCTCTATCGGCGGTGGTGGTGCTCCCGCACCTCCCAAGCTCGTGGCCCGCGTCGAAAGCTCCTTCAAGACCGGTCGCCCCAGTATCGGCTACGGCATGACCGAGACCAATGCCTACGGCCCCGGAAACTTCGGTGATGACTACGTGAGCCACCCGTCTTCAACGGGCCGCACGCCGACGATCATCATGGACTTTGATATTCGCAATGACGAACTTCAGAGCATGCCGGTCGGCGAGCGGGGACAGATTTGGATGAAGTCCCCGACGTTGATCCGTGGCTACTGGCAAAAGCCCGAAGCGACGGCGGAGACGATTGTCGACGGTTGGCTCTGCAGTGGCGACATCGGTCGCGTCGACGAAGAGGGCTTCTTGTACATCGAAGACCGCGCCAAGGATATGGTGCTACGGGCCGGTGAAAACGTCTACTCGGCGGAAGTCGAAGCGGCTATCTACGAGCACCCCTCGGTGCACGAAGCCGCCGTCTTCGGTGTGCCTCACGAGCGACTTGGCGAAGAAGTGGCCTGCGTGGTCATGCTTCGTGCCGGCACGGTGTTGACTGATGACGAGCTCCGTAATCACGTATCGACCCGATTAGCTGGATTTAAAGTGCCAACCCGTATTGCCTTCACGAACGAACCACTCCCGCGTAACCCCGCCGGAAAGTTCTTGAAGCGCGAACTCAGGACAAAGTACTTCGTCTAAAGATTGGCCGCCGCACGAAACGGAGCCAACGAACTCTTGAGTTCGTTGGTCTCCGTGGACGCGAGCATGTTGACGACGGCCTCAATCGAGGATTGGGCGTAGTCGGCCAAACGAATCTGATCAAGCTCACTGAGTTTGGCCCACATCACAAAATCAGTAGTTCCACCGGATTCGTGCTGCAGGGGAGCAACTTCCACGGTGGCGAGGTAGATGATTCGCACCGTGTGAACGTGGTCTCCGTTGACTCTGACACGCTGGTCGTCGAGTACGGAGTGGAGGAGATGGTTGGTGACGCCCAGGCCCGTCTCCTCGATGAACTCACGTTCCAGAGTCTGTTGGGGGGACTCACCCCAGTCGATACCTCCACCCGGTAGCCACCAGATTTCACCACCGTCGTGGGGATTAGCTGCTCGGACCAAGAGCACAGCACCGTCGTGAATGCAGACGCCGTAGACGCGTGGTGAAGGTCCGACCTCCACGCGGCGACTCACGGCTTGGCCTTTCGGCTGAGCGAAATCTGCTGGGTGCCCGGTGCGGCATTCGGTCCGGCTAACCACTGCCCTCGGCAGCCCTCACTACAGAAAAACACGGGTCCAGTGGGGCTCTCGGCTTGGGCGGGAGGTTGTTTGGAGTTCACCCGCATGCCACAGATGGGGTCGGTAGCGTCGCCATCGGGATCCTCGACCATGACGGGGGTCTGACCGAGATACTTCGTAGGGTCTTTCACATATCGGTCCTGGCAGCGTGGCGCACAGAAGTAGTAGCGGACGCCATCGACGTCGGCCACAGCAGCCGGCGAATCTTTGGCCACCTGCATGCCGCAAACGGGATCGATGGCGACTCCGTCGTCACCGACACTTCGTCGACTCAGCACAAATGTGAGAAGCAAACTTACGCCGGCCACAATGTTGAGCCAGAGATTCCATCCGAGAGAAAACTCGTGGCCCGTCATGACGTGGTGGGGGATTGGCGGTACGACGTGGAGAGCACGAAAGATCAATTCGATAAGCAGGCCACCGGTGCTCATAACGGCCCACAGAACTAGAAAGAGTCGTAGCGCTCGCGCACCTCCGTAGAACCGGCGATAGATGAGCAGCAGGGGGAGCGTGACGAGGTCCGCAAATATAAATGCGATAACCCCCCCAAAACTGACGCCCTTCACCCACATCGCCGCTGCGAGCGGAATATTGCCGACGGAGCAGACGAAGGAGATGACGGCGAAGAGCGGCGCGATGACAACGTTTTCCAGCGTTGTCCACCAGCCGTGATTGGTCATAAAGAGGTGCGACCACCACGAATCAGGAACCTCGGCGGCCAGGAAACCGGCCACGAGGAACCCAAAGAAAAGTTCTTTGCGCAGCATCGTGATATCACCGATGGTGTAACGGGCCGCACGAAACCAGCCCTGAGCCTCGCGGAAGGAAGGTACTACCTCAGCACTCTGGGCACCCTCGGGCGACTCGTCGCTCGCCGCACGGAGTGCCTCTTGGTCAACGTCTAGTAGTCGACGTCCCACTAAGGCGAGGATGGTCACCATGATGAGACCACCGAGGATTTGAGCCACGAGAAATTGCCAACCGAGGAGTAGGTAGAGCACAATGCCGAGCTCGATTACGAGGTTGGTCGATGCGATCATGAAGATAGTGGCATTAGTGAATGAGGCCCCACGAACAAAGAGGGCTCGCGCCATGGCGCTGGCGGCGTAGCTACAGGAGGAGGAGATCACCCCGAGCATGCTCGCCGTGGAGGCTGAACGGAGCGATGAGGTCCCGAGCGTTCGTCGGAGGCCATCACGCTTAACGAATGATTGGACTACTCCTGAGATTGTGAAGCCCAAGACGAGGGGCCAGAAGGTCATCCACAGCATCAAGGCGGCTTCGCGTGTGCCACCCCAGAGGAAGTCGCCGAGTTGATTCACCGCTACCTGGTTCTGGGAAAGCCCAGGTCAATCTGCGACTCGTTCGGCTCAGGCCAACGTGAGGTGACGACTTTGCCGCGTGTATAGAAGGCCATGCCTTCCGGTCCGTACATGTGGGCGTGGCCGAATAGCGAGTTCTTCCACCCACCAAACGAGAAGCTCGCCATCGGGACGGGTAGCGGCACGTTGATGCCAATCATGCCGACCGAGACGGCTCGACTGAAGAGTCTCGCGGCATTGCCATCGCGCGTAAAAATTGCCACACCGTTGCCGAAGGGATTGGCATTCACGAGGGCGACGGCGTCGTCGAAGTTTTCAACGCGTACCACGCACAAAACGGGCCCGAAGATCTCATCTCGATAGCAGGCCATGTCGGCAGTGACGTGATCAATCAGGCTCGGACCAAAGTAGAAACCCGGACGCTCGATGAGATCGGCACCACTGCGCACGATGACGGCACCTTCACTCGGGGCGTTCTTTACGTAGCTAGCCACGCGATCGCGATGCTCTTGGGTAATGAGGGGCCCCATGTCGCTAGTGCTGTCGATACCGGAGCCAACGGTGAGTCGGTCCATGCGGTTGGCGATAGCCTCCACGAGTACGTCGGCGCTATCGCCCACGGCTACGACCACGCTGATGGCCATACACCGTTCCCCGGCCGCCCCGAAGCCCGCATTGATGGCGGCATCGGCCGCAATTACGATATCGGCATCGGGTAGGACGACCATGTGATTCTTGGCTCCACCCAGAGCTTGCACGCGCTTGCCGAGACGCGTGCCGGTGGCGTAAATCGATTGAGCCACGGGAGTCGATCCCACGAAGCTGATGGCTTCGAGCGACGGGTGCTCGAGGAGATATTCGACCGTGTGGCGATCACCGTGGACCACGTTGAGTACTCCGGCGGGCAGTCCGGCTTCAATCAGGAGTTCGGCGAGCCGCACGGCGGCTGAGGGGTCACGCTCGGAAGGCTTCAGGACGACGCCATTGCCGGCAGCAATCGCGTTGGCGAGCATCCAGAGGGGAACCATGGCCGGAAAGTTGAAGGGGGTGATGGCTAGGACAACGCCAATCGGTTCGCGGAAGGAGTGAACGTCAACACCGTCGGCAACTTGACTGGCGAACTCACCCTTGAGGTGGTCGGCTAGTCCGCAGGCATACTCAACATTTTCCAGTCCACGGGCTAACTCGCCCCGGGCGTCGGCCAGGGTCTTGCCCTGCTCGGTCGTAATCAGAAGGGCTAGCTCATCGGTGTGGCGAACCAGTAGTTCGCGGAAGGCAAAGAGCACTGCCGTGCGGCGACTGAGCGACGCACTCCGCCATTCGGCTGCCGCCGCCACGGTAGTGGCGACAACCTCATCCAGGAAGGCTGTCGAGGGCACGGAGAGAGTGCCGACCGCTTGGGCTGTGGCGGGATTGAAGACGGTGAGGTGTTGCTCGCTCGCAACCTCCACGCGCTGTCCGTTTACGAAGTGCGGAATCGTGTTCATAGCATCCTCTTTCTCCTCTCAATCTACCGGCGGGGGTCACCGAGTTGGTTAGGGTTGTGGGGTGTCCAACGCCCCCCAAACTCACGCACTCCGAGACGCCGCCGCCGTCGACCCCCTCGGGAATGGTCGTTATGCGGTCAATCTCTCCGAGCAGTACACCGTCGTTGGTCGTCCCAATGGTGGCTATCTCCAGTGTGTGATGGCCAATGCGGCCCTCGCCGAGGCGGCCGCCCAAGGTGGGCCTCACATTCACGCCACGGCCGTCACCACTAACTACGTTGGGGCACCCGAACTAGGCCCCGCGGTCGTGGTGGCCTCCGTCCGTCGCATTGGTCGCGGCGCCAGTTTCGTGCACGTGGCCTTAGAGCAAAACGGAGCAATAACCAATGAATCGTTGATCACTCTCGGAACCCTGAGTGAGCGATCAGTCCCTCGCTACCACGACGCCGTGCCGCCGATCTTGCCACCACTTGAAGACTGCCCTCGCTCGCCAGCCAATGGTGTCATCAACATCTTGGGTGCCCAAGATCAACGTCTTGATCCGGCGTGCACCACCTTTGCGCGCGGGGAAATTTCAGAGAAAGCTGAAATTCGCGGATGGATGCGACTGGACGACGGACAGTCTCAATGGGATGCCTGGAGCCTGCTCTTTGCTTCGGATGCCCTGCCCCCAGCGACGTTTCCCATTGGCTCTACGGGGTGGGTGCCGACGCTGCAGTTGAGTTCGTATATTCGCTCCATCCCCTCGAGTGAGTGGCTGAAGGTTCGACAGTGGTGTGTCGTGATCGAAGATGGTCTTGTGGATGAGCGATGCGAACTTTTTGATGATCGCGATCAGCTCGTGGCGTCTTCGAGCCAACTGGCAATGGTCCGCTTTAACACTCCAACTAACTAGAGCTCTCGGGCGTCCACTCTGCAAATTCGTACTCCGGACGACTGTTGCGCTCCCGTTGCTTGGAGAGCGATGAGGAGAGCGACTGGTCTGGCCGGAAAGTGATCTGACCGTGTGCCATTTCTCCTAGTAGATCGTGCAAGTTGCGCTCGTCAAGAAGATCCTCGTAGGCGACGTCCGTCACGGTGAGGCCGAGCGAAAGGCAGATCGCTTTTTGCTGGCGGTACCACGCTTCGTATTCAACGGTAAATCGATGAAGGTCGGCATCGTCAATCGAAACTTCCGGACCGGTATATTTCGCGTTTTGCCAGTTACCAGTCAGCCCGGCAGCTTTGAGTGACGTGAGTCGATCCATATGGTTTCGGCGAAGAAAGACGACGTGGGGAGAGAAGTCGCGAAAGAGGGTTTCGAGATCGTCATCCGAAATGTGACCCGGAAAAATTTTGACAACATTAATCCCCGCCTGCTGCGCCATGATTTGCATGACGCGAGCCAGAGAAAGACCACTTCTCTCAAAAACTAAGGGCTTCCATCCACGTCTTTGGGCGATGAAGTATTGCAGGTAGCGAAATCGAAATCCACGGTACCTGCGCGTAAGGACGCCCAGACCGGGTGCTTCAGAAAGAAAGGCGAGCAGTTCCCCGTAGTAGATAAAGGGAGCCCCGAAGTTCTCTAGGACGCTTCCAATCCACGACGTTCCCGATCGTGGGAAGGAGAGTAGGAATACGGTGGTGGGCGGTGTGGCCCGATAGAGCGACTGATCGGGCGTTCGTCCCAGGAGTCGCCCGACGAATGTTGCTGCACGGCGGATGGTTGTCAAAGTCGGTGGCACAACACTCCAGTCGAGTGGCAGGGTTATCGTGGTAGATACTACGTAGCGATGAAGGCAAAAGTGTCGTTCGGCAAGAATCGTCGCCGAGGAGTGTCGAAAATGTCCTCAGTACGCATTAGTGACAGTGGTGATCTCATCGTCGGTGGGGTGACGATTAAGATATCCGAAATTGAGGTCAAGGCCTCGACATCGGGCGGACCGGGTGGTCAGCACGCCAACCGTACGTTGAGCCGAATCACGCTTTCCTTCACGCCCGCGTCATCGAAGGCGTTCACGGACCCCCAACTCAACCATCTGGCCACGTCCTCGCCGGCAGTGATTCGAGTTTCGGTGGCGACCCATCGGTCACAGGCTAAAAATCGCTCCGAGGCACTACTGCGATTAGGTGAGCGTATTGAACGAGGACTGCGAGTCCCAACGCGGCGAAGGCCGACGAAGGCGACCAAGGGGAGTTCGTTGCGACGGTTGGAGTCGAAGCGAATCGCGGGGCGACACAAGGCCCAGCGCTCGCGTCCCCGTGACGATGATTAGCGGTGGTTACCGAGGTGCTTTTCGATGGCCTCGAGGCTGAGGCGCATGAGGTCATCAGTTCTGATGTCGGTATCTTCATGAACTCCACGAAGCGCAGTCAAGCTGGCGTACCCGGCGACGACGAGGGCACCATCTTCATCGGCCTGCTCGTCACTGACGTCACCTAGCTGGGGCGTCGCGGCACCAAAGCGCAATGGAATCTCACCCGACTCACCAAGGGTGAATCCGGACTCTTCGCTCCGCGTGGCCTTAATGATGCCGGCATTAGAAATGCGTCCCCGGCGAACACCCTTGAGATCGGCTGTGCTCAAGTTCGGTACGTTGAGGTTCAAAAGCGTGCGCTCTGGGGCGTCGTAGAACTGGTCAAGCACTTCGACGGCGATCTTGGCGGCCGTTTCATAGTGCGTGATCGCTTCGTCCCACTGAGAAGAGACGGCTAATCCCGACATGCCCAACTGGGCCCCGGTGAGGATGGCTCCGATGGTTCCCGAGTGCAGCACGCTGCGCCCCACGTTGGCCCCGGCGTTGATCCCGCTGACGACCATGGTGGGACGTTCACCGAGATAGCCAATGCCACCAATGATTGTGCAGAGTGCGGGAGCCGCGTCGAGAGCGTAGGCCGGAATGTTTTCGGCCCCTTCGATAACCCGACGCTCGTAGGCGACCATGGGTTTGTCAAAAATGTCCCCAACGGCCGAGCTCATGCCGGAGAAGTTCCGGTTGGGGGCCACCACAATCGCCGAGCGCTCCTCGGGCCTCAGGGCGACCCACTGGGATATGGCCCGAGTAAGGGCCTGAATCCCTGGAGCATTGATTCCGTCATCGTTCGTAATTAGTAAGCGCATTAGTCGTACGATAACGGGAAGAAGCGACATGGTGGTGACTAAATGGTGAAGGCCGAAGCATTACCTAGTGGCGAGCAGATTGCGATCGCCCACGGGGACCAGCGAGTAGTAGTGACAGAAGTCGGAGCAACCCTCCGGGCCTACGTCCGTGGCGGGGTACCAGTCATCGAGGGGTTTGCCGCCGAGGAGATGCCGACCGGCGGGCGGGGTCAAGTTCTCTACCCTTGGCCTAACCGTATAGATCACGAGCCCTGGGGTTTTTCGGGTCGTACGGCCCGCGCTCAGATTGATACTCCCGTGACTTTGACCGGGAATCACGGCCTCGTTCGGTGGCGGCCATTCGAAATTAAGGCGCTCAACCAGAATCGATGTGTTCTGGCGCTCACCTTGCACCCCACTCCGGCCTATCCGTTTTTGTCCAACATCGAGATCTCGTATCACCTCGGCGATTTGGGTCTTTCGGTGACCACGACGGTCACGAATCTCGATGAAGTAGCGATACCTTTCGCGTTGGGCTTTCATCCGTACTTGGCAGTAACGACTGACACCATCGAGGGTGCCCGGCTCGAGGTTCCCGCCAACGCGCTGGTGGAGGTTAATGAGCGCCAGTTACCCACTGGACTCATTCTGCCCACAGCCGACGGTCTGAAAGATTTTCGTTCGCTGAAGTCAGTGAGTGGTCATGAGTTGGACGTCACCTTCACGGAGCTCATCCGCGATGAAGCCGGTATGGCGACCACCAAGTTGGTTGATACTCGCGGCCACGTCGTGGAACTCAGCGTAGATCGCAACTTCCCTTACTTGCAGGTCTACACCGGTGATCAATTGGAACGGGGCCGTCGCCGTACCGCCGTGGCGGTAGAGCCCATGACGGCTCCGCCCGATAGTTTGCGGAGTGGAAAAGATGTAGTCGTCCTCGAGCCCGGCCAACGCTGGGCCGGTACGTGGAGGGTAGTGAGTCGATGAGTTTGAAAGTTGCAGTCGTGACTGGTTCCACCGGAGGTATCGGTGAGGCCACGGCGAAGTGGTTTTCCGAACAGGGATACGCCGTGGTGGTCAACTCCAGTCGCTCGGTCGCGGCCGGTGAGGCATTAGCGCAAGCGTTGCCGAATTCGATCTACATCCAAGGTGCCATTGGTGGAGATTTCGACGCCGAAGGATTTATCTCGCAGGTTGTCGGGCACTACGGGCAGATTGATGTTCTCGTCAATAATGCCGGCTTTACCCATGTAATTCCTCATCATGATCTCAACGCCGCCACGGTGGACATCTTTCGTCAAATATTTGACGTCAATCTCTTCGGCACTTGGGCTCTTTCCGTTGCGGCCATGCCGGCCCTTCAGGCGAGCGGTGGATCCATCGTCAACATCTCATCTATTGCCGGACTGCGACCAACGGGGTCGTCAATTCCCTACGCGGCTTCGAAAGCGGCCCTGAATCACTTAACGGTCTTAATGGCCAAGGTGATCGGTCCCAATGTACGTATCAATGCCGTGGCTCCCGGGTTAATTGACACCGAGTGGACCCAGGACTGGGACGTTATCCGTGGCTTTGTGCAGCAGGTTGCGCCGCTGAAGCGCAGTGGCAAGCCCGAAGATGTGGCTGCCTTGATTTACGCCCTAGCAACGACGCCGTACATTACGGGTCAGGTCGTGGCGACCGACGGTGGTCTTACGCTGGCGACGTAACGTCAACCGGCGTAATAGCGAAGCGCAACGTCGTACAGGCCGCTAGCGCGGCCGGCCGCACGACGAGTGACTCCACCAGGGGAATCTTGGGAAGTCGAAGAACTCCGCGAGACCAGTCGGGGAGCAAGTTGATCGCAGCGGCAACCAGTGTGGCGTATGTCGCAATTTCATGGGGCTTTTTGCTCACGCCACGTAAGACGAAGTTCCGCGCATCTCTGCCCGGCTCGATCAGTTCCAACTCGGGGATGTAGGCCTCGAGGTTGTCCCAGAGTTCGTCCTTGGTACGCGGAGCATTCAATACTCCGAGATCCGTGGCGACGCGAGACATCTCCTCGACGTACTGGTCGGCTCGAGCGGCGCTCACTGAGCGGGGACCGTAGAGTTCGGCCGCTTTTAGAAACATCGCGGTTTCGGCATCGTGAACCCAGGCCAAGAGGTGGGGGTCGGTAGCCGAGTAGTGACGTCCGTCCGGTGCCGTACCGTTCACGCCTTCGTGGATGAACTTGACGGTCTCAATAACTGAGAGGGCGTCGTGTTTGGAACCAAACGTCGTGATACCTACAAATTGAGCCGTTTGATAGAGGCGTCCGAGCGGATCTTCGCGGTAGGACGAATACTTGGCTACACCGGCCATTGCGAGCGGGTGGGTCATCTGTAGCAAGAGCGATGCGAGACCCCCAACGAGCATCGCTGGCAGGTCAACGTGGAGTTCGCGCGCGGCTCCACCGACTGGCATGTAGGACGTAGCGGGATCGTTGCACGGCGGGGGCGGCTCTTGATCGATGCCAATGGCTGAGCGGATACGCCGGCCGGAGGCATCCTGGACTCGACGAGCCACGTCGCTAACCGCAGACTCGCCATGCTGCCTGGCGTTCTCGAGGATTCCCATGCCGTCACCTTAAGTGTCACAGGGCTGCGAGAGGGTAGGACCGAGATGGAGGAGAAAATGACACTGAGTGACGCACGCACGAAGGCCGAGCGGCACCTGCAGACCGTAACGAGCGAGCAGTGGCGGCAATTCTTCATCGCCTCCGACAACGCCCTGGGCGTGGCCGCGGGTGAGGTGAACGGTGGGGAACTTCTCTCGGAAGTACCCCACAAGCTCTATCGAATGCCTTTTTTCGCACTCACTCGCGAGTGGGAACGGTGGATTCACGCCCTCTACGAACAGAAAATTCTCACCGATATTGCGTGGATGGAAATTCCTGAGATTCGAGTGCCCGACTGGCGGCCCGCCGATGCCACCGAAGCCCTCGTGGCGCTCGTGCTCTATGTCCGCCGCGATCGTTTTGTTGAAGGGGGGCTGGCTTCGAACATTCGCCACGGAGACGTCCACTACGCAATTTCTAAATTGGCCGAAGAATTCCGTCCACCCGACATCGGGTAGGTGTCACACTGTAGGGGTGAGTTCAGTGAAGCACGAGCGTTCCACTTCGACCGCCACGCTCAGTCAAGACGAAGTGGTGACGGAAAAGTCTTGGAACGTGGTGGTCTGGGATGACCCGGTAACGCCGATGCCGGTAGTCGCCCTGATATTTCGCAAAATCTTCGGTTACTCCAACAACAAGGCCACGCAGCTCATGATGACCGTCCACCATCAAGGCCGGGCCATCGTCTGGTCCGGTAGTCGTGACCGCGCCGAGGGCTACTGCGTCAAGCTGCAAGCCAACGGACTGCTGTCGACCGTCGAACAGGATTCGTGAAATGGCTCGGTCCAAGGTTTTCATTCAACGCAAGGATGGTCGAATTGAAGTACGTATCGCTTCAGACGCACGAGAGTTTCTCAAGTCAGTAATTGATCAACTCATCGCGGCCGAAAGCGATAGCGCTCACCCCTGGCACGGCACGCTGCACTCTCCGATTACACCGTCGGCTGATAGCGATGATCCGCTCCGTTCATTCGAGCGTCAAAAGATGACGGCCACGAGTGCCGAACTCATGCGACTCACGCTGGACGAATCGTTTCTCTCTCAAGACGAAGCCTTCGCCTGGCTCGCTTCGATGCAGTTGGGACTACGCGCCCGAACGAGTGAAGCGGCCATCTTCACTGATGACGACTTGGCGCAAGCTGATGAAGCAAGCCTGCAGACAATCCGGGCGTTGCAGTCCTTTCTCTTCGAACTGGCCACCACGTTGTCCTAGCTATTTGATCGTTACACCCTTGGTGTAGGTCGCGGTGGTGGCATTGGGATTCGTTACCGTAAAGGTACGAAGTCCCTTGGCCGCGGTCTTGCCCACGGTGACTTTGACCGAGAGGCTCGTAGCACTCTTGAACGTGACCGTTGACGTAATGCCGCTACCAGCGAACCGCACGGTGGCACCCCGAGCAAAGAGGGTGCCGGTCAGGGTGATCACGGTGGCCTTGCCACGAATCAGCGAGGTTGCCGAGACCTTGGTAATCGTGACCCGGGGTGCCAGGACGAATGCGGCAACCAGGTTGACGTTCTTACTGAGAGTGATAGTGCAACTCCGGACCGTGGTTTTGCACGTGCCCTCGCTGCCGGCGTGGAGCTTCGTCTGCCATCCGGTGAAGACGTAGCCCGCATTCGGCGTTGCCGTCAGGTTGAGCTGGGCGTTGGTCGCCACCACTTCACCGCAGACGGCATTAGCGGCACAGGTAACTGGAGCCGTGGTGGCGTAGGCGTGGATGCGAGCCGGCTGTGCGGGGGGAGTGACGACGACGGTGCCACCACCCTGTACTTGAATGCCTAGACCACGGTTCTGCGTGGTGTTGGCAATCATGTCGACCGCAATAGATCCACCGAGGTCGTTAGGGCAGTAGTCGGGCGCCGTTGGGCTCTCCGAGCAGTTGGGGGTGTGAGCGTCGTCGTAGGTTCCGGTGTAAGCGAAGATGTAGACCGCGTTTGTTACTCCCTTGTCGTCACTCAGATTGGCCGCGGGCATGGTGAAGCTGGCGTCACCATTTATCAGGTCGCACTGATCCAAAATCTGGTGACCGGCGAGGGTGCTGCGCACGAGTGCCGAGTCAGTGAGCAGGTCGCCGAGGGCAATCTGTTGTGTCGTGGTCAGTTCAAAGTGGCACGCGAAAAAGGCATCCCCGACAGCGAATCCTGGAGCGGCGGGTGCGTTATTGACGAGCGTTTGCGTAACGGTGGTCTGCACCGGTGTGGTACCGATTGTGCCACCGGCGGGAACGGTGGGCACCGTGGTACCGGCCGTCATTACGAGTGATGGATCAGTCGCCATCGGATACCCATTGCCCTCAGTCGAGCCCCCGTATTGAGCGAGGTGTCCAGGATTGGCGGGGTCGTCGCAGAGCCAGGTGTAGCGCTGCATTCCGGGGGCAACATTGAGCGAGACGCCGTAGTGTTCGAGTCCACCGATGGGTGTCGAGACGCTCCAAGTGGTCGCATTGGAATCGAAGGTGGCCTGATAGATAACGTCGATGCCGGCCGTGCCATTAAAGGTGGTATTGGTGACGGTGGGCTCGTTGTAGGTACCCCAATACGTTCCGCCGACGTCGTTGGCCGTGACACCGTCAATCTGAATCTCGAAACCCTGGCATTCACGGTCGGTGTTATTCGAGGTGTCAAAGTTCCACAGATAGCCCATACCGGGGTGGCCCGAGACGACGGGCGACGCCTCGGAGGGGCTGGTCTCAACCTGGGCTCCCACGAAGGCCACCGAGATGAGGATTGTGGCGAGAAGTGAACGCCGGAGATGAGGCAGGGACATAGAGGCTCCTTTCGTGACCGCCATATTAGGGTCCACCTCGGAAATTTTTCTAGCGGCCGATTAGGGTCGAACGTCCCATTTCGATACGGCCGCTCGTGCCGAGAGTACGAGATTGCCTAACGTCAAGCCCCACGATTCCCCGTGAAGACCCGTGGGTGAGGCGTCGGAACTCGGATCGAGCGAAGGCATGGGATTGCGGTGACCACCAAAGTTCGGGACATCGACTTGCCGAATATCGAGCCAGTCGATTCCACCCTGGCGTTCGCAGGCCGCCCGAAAACGGTTGGCGTAGGTCGTGTAGGGGTTGCCCCCGAGGTAGGGAATGAGTGGTCCACTCAGCCGCCCCCCGTAAACAGGGTTGACGCAGGCCATCTGTGAACCTTGCGCGGGAGTCCAGGCGGACAGGTAGCCCCATGGTGCGCCGGGTCGGCCCACGATGGCGTGAGCCGAGGGCTGTGTGGTGAATGCATCGAATGCAATGGCGCATCGAATCCGGCCGATGTGGGGACAAAGTGCAATACCGGCGAGTCCATCGGTGACTGACCGTGGGGAGGTAATGGTAAGTCCACCACCCACTAGTTCGCTCAGGATCACCCGATGGAGCTGCTTGGGATTTGGTGCAATCTCTCGCCGGAGGAGTTGCGAGAGCATCCCAGCACCCTGGCTAAAGCCAACGAGAATCACGGGTCGAGTCGAAGGGGTGACCTTGAGGTACGCCCGCCACCCTCGTAGGACCGATTGGTAGGCAACCTCGATCGCGGCGCGGTCCTTGGCCGTGGGCGCCGCAACGGCGAGATGGCTCGATGTCACTTGTTGGTACACAGGGACGACGAGTCGGCACGTCCGAGTAAAGGGAAGGGCCATGGCCCGTACAGCCCTGCGAATAGATCGCGTGACGCGATTTGGTGCGTTCCACGACTTCGCCGGACTCATCGTGGGGTAGAGAAAAAAACAGTCAGCGACGGGCTTGGCCGGCGGCTGATAGGTCGTGGCAATGGTGTCCCCGGTCAATGGAATGAGTTCGGTCGTGGTCGCACCGACGCACGAAGTGGGGCCAGTGGGAGGGCAGATCCATTTGACCGGCTCTGTGGCCGCGTGGGCCCCAGAGAGAGGGGCGAACGTGCTCAACGTCACGGTGAGGGCGAACAACATCTTCTTCATAGTGCTCCTAGTAGAGCAAAAAAAGTTGTTCGCACCTCGCCAGTCGACGAAGACTACTTACCGTCACCCATTAGACCGGTCTTTTGGTCCTTCTTGGCGTGCTTGTCGAGACGCTTTTCCTTCAGTGTCTTGCCGACCTTCTTGTTGTTACGGGTACTGGGTGACTTTTCGGCCATGGGCGCTCCTCTAGGAATGAACTTCCAAGGTGGAAGTTTGATCAGAGGTCGGTAGAGACGTCGAGCCTGCACGGGGCGACAGCACAACGGCCGTCCAGCCCAAACGAGGCGACTCTCCTATCAGGGATCACCGCAACCCTAACGCCGCATCCCGTAGAAATGAGTCACGGTCCTAATGGATTGAATCCTCAGAAACCATAAACAAGAAAAGGGCCCACACTCGCGTATGGGCCCTTCTTGGTGCGCCCCTCGGGATTCGAACCCGAAACCTGTGGATTAAGAGTCCATTGCTCTGCCGTTGAGCTAGAGGCGCAGTGCGATATTAGCCGGTACGACACATATCAACTTGTGATTCATGTGGAAAACGCAAAAAGGGGCGCCGGTTTCCCGACGCCCCTTTTTGGTGAGGACAGTTACTTCTGGATGGCCTTTACTTCGAGGAACTCTTCGAAGCCGTACTTGCCAAGCTCACGGCCAATACCGGACTGCTTGTAGCCACCGAAGGGGGCGAAGATGTTGAATCCTCCACCATTGACTTCAACCTGACCGGTGCGGATTTTGCGAGCAACTTCGAAGGCCTTCTCCGGCGTGCCGGCCCAGACTCCACCCGAGAGACCGTAGAGCGAATCGTTCGCAATCGCGATGGCCTCTTCTTCGGTGTCGTAGGGGATGATGGACAGGACGGGACCAAAGATCTCTTCCTGGGCAATCGTCATGTCGTTCGTGACGCCCGAGAAAATCGTCGGCTGCACGTAGTGACCGCGGGGCAGGCCTTCGGGCTGCTCGGTGCCACCCATGATGAGGCGAGCGCCTTCGTCGATGCCCTTGTTGATGTAGTTGCGCACGCGAGTCTGCTGCGCCTCACTCACGAGGGGTCCAATCAAGGTGCCACCGGTGATGGGGTCGCCAGGCTGGAAGCCGGCGGCCGA
>CAFBLN010000024.1_pt1 | contig 17321 bp, 18 predicted proteins | sample 7268151 | NCBI WGS metagenome assembly CAFBLN01 (sample SAMEA6814035, study PRJEB35770) | uncultured Acidimicrobiaceae bacterium | biome: Freshwater; feature: Freshwater reservoir; material: water | place: Czech Republic | collected 2017-05-23 | depth 30m m
GTGGTAGGTGCGGCGATAATTCTCTCCTTGCACTCGAACGTCGCCGACGGCGACGCCACGGCAAGCGAGGCGAACATTGTTCGTATCGACACTGGCGCACTGGAAGAGGCCAGGTGGGATCTAACGAGTAGCTCCACTTGCTGTGAACTGCCCGATTAGGTTAGCAGGCATGTCAGACGAGTTCGAATACGACGAAGATTCTCCGGAAATGCTAAGCGACGAGGATTTGAACGCCCTGCGACAGGCACCCGTAGACATCGTGGTCTGCAATCACCTCTACCACATGCTGCAATTGGCCACTATTCATCTGGCCGACACTCCCCCGAGACTGGCTGAGGCTCAGTTGCTCATCGATGCCGTTGGGGGTGTCGTAGACGCCACTGGTACTCGGCTGGGTCAGCCCTCCGAGTTAATTCGAGAAGCCCTCACGCAGATCCAGCTGGCTTTCGTTCGAGCTTCGAGCGGTCAGTTACCGACCGCATAGACGTTTACGGCTTCGTCGCGGCCCAGAAGTCCCACACGCGCGGTCGCCGTGACCTTGGCGCCGACCGGAATCGTTCGTGAGCCGTCACCGATAGAGACACAGTGGAAGTAGTACCGCGCCGCATGGTCGCTCACAATCCAGCCGTCGCCTCGTTGGGCGTCGAAGGTCTCGACCGTGCCGACAATCGTGTTCATGCGCCGAGCGAGCCGCTCCGGAGCACGTTAACCATTTCGAGAGCCGTGTGCGCAGACTCCCGGCCCTTGTTGGTCTCATCAGGCAGGGAGCGAACCAGTGCTTGCTCGACGGTGTCAGTAGTCAGCACACCGAAAATGACGGGAACCCCGGTGGTCAATTGAACGTCTTGAACCCCGCGAGCACACTCCCCCGCCACAACGTCGTAGTGTCCGGTGTCGCCACGGATAACGGCGCCGAGCGTGATGACGGCGTCGTAGGGACGTGGTGCGGTGGCGTAGGCCTTCGCGAGGAGTGGGAGCTCGAAGGCCCCTGGAGCCCAGGCGATTGAGATATCGGCCTTGGCAACGCCAGCCTCATCCAGTGCGTCGAGGGCGGCTTGAAGCAGCCTGGTGGTGATGCCACCGTTGAACTTGCCACAGCAGATACCGATACGCAGACCCTGACCCTGGTGGGCTCCGTAGAGCGCTTCGCCGGCACGGGCCGACTCCACCGCTGCCACAGTGAGGTCGAGTTCGGTGTCCTTGCTACTTGTCATCGAGATTCTCCAAGAAGTGACCCATACGTTCCCGCTTGGTCCGTAGGTAGTTGATGTTGTGTTCAGTCGGGATCGACTCAATCGCGACGCGCTCAACGATGTTGAGACCGAATCCGTCCAAGCCACCGTACTTAGCGGGATTATTCGTCATGATCCGCAGGTCGCCAATGCCGAGGTCGACCAAGATCTGGGCGCCAATGCCGTACTCGCGAGAATCGACCGGGAGGCCCTGTTCAAGGTTGGCGTCGACCGTGTCATGACCCTCTTCCTGGAGGGCGTAGGCGCGAATCTTGTGGCCGAGTCCAATACCCCGTCCTTCGTGTCCGCGGAGATAGACCACGACACCGGAGCCTTCGGCGGCGATACGAGCCAGTGCCGCGTGGAGTTGTGGGCCACAGTCGCAGCGCAGTGAGCCGAGGACGTCACCAGTGAGACACTCCGAGTGCACTCGGACCAACGTCGGGCTCGTGGCCGCGATCTCTCCGTAGACCATGGCCATGTGCTGTTGGCCGTCGAGGACGTTTTCGTAGACCATAACTTTGAACTCACCGTGCTCGGTGGGCAAGCTGGATTCAGCCACGCGCTTCACGAGCTTTTCGTGGCGGCGACGGTATCGGATGAGATCGGCGATGGAGACAATTGGAAGATTGTGCTTCTGGGCGAACTCGGTCAACTCGGGCAGGCGGGCCATGTCGCTCTTATCGTGGGTCACGATCTCACAGAGCACACCAGAGGGGGCCTTGCCCGCCATGCGACAAAGGTCAACGGTGGCCTCGGTGTGGCCCGCACGCTTGAGAACGCCACCTGGACGGTAACGCAAGGGGAAAATATGGCCCGGTCGATTGAGGTCAGTAGGACGCGTTGCCGGGTCAATCAAGGAGCGAATAGTGGCCGCCCGGTCGCTCGCGGAGATACCAGTCGTCGTCCCGTGTCGATAGTCGACCGAAACAGTAAAGGCCGTTCGGAGGGCTTCGGTGTTGGCCACCACCATCAGCGGCAGGTCCAGCTCATCGGCGCGCTCGGGCTCCAGAGGACTGCAGAAGAGTCCGGAGGTGTGCTCGAGAAAAAAGGCCATGGCTTGAGGCGTTACATCCTCGGCCGCCATGATCAAGTCGCCTTCGTTTTCACGATCCTCATCATCTACGACAACAACCATGCCCCCACGGCGAATCTGCTCGATAGCTTCTTCAATTGTGTTGAGCACGCTCAAACCTCCAGATCAAGACGAATATCTTCACCTAAACGCGTGAGGGCCACAAATCGGCCTCGACGCAGAGTGGAGATCGTTTCAGTCTCCAGTGAGGCTAACGCCGGCAACGCACTACTCAAACCAGCTAGAGCGGGGGCGACATACCAGACGATTCGCTGCACCAGTCCGGCCGCCACAAAGGAACTCACCACCGATGGGCCGCCCTCAACCAAGACTTGCACCACCCCTTCGCCACCCAGTCGATCGAGCAGCACGTCGAGCGGGCCTTCGTACTCTTCGCATGGCCGCACCTTGGCCGCCTCACTCACACGACCAAGAACGATGCGTCGAGGCTCGTAGGTGCCCTCACGCAGGCGTGCGGTCAGAGTGGGGTCGTCGCTGCGTACTGTGCCCGCACCGACGATGATCGCTTGTGACTGAGCGCGCAACACATGGCCGTCGTATCGAGCTTCTTCACCCGTAATCCACTGACTTGAACCGTCCGCCATGGCGACCGCGCCGTCAAGCGTGGCCGCCACCTTGGCAATCACGTAGGGGCGACCCGTGGCGCGGTGGTGCAGGTACGGTGTGAGATCTTCACGAACTGAGTCGGCCAGCACGTCGGTCACGATTTCAATGTTGGCTGCGCGCAGACGGGCGATGCCTTCGCCCGAAACGTGCGAATCGGGGTCACCCACCGCCACGACGACTCGGGCAATGCCGGCGTCGATAATTGCCTCCACGCATGGACCGGTCCGGCCGGTGTGTGAACAGGGCTCAAGCGTGACCACCAAGGTGCCGCCACGAGCGGCGGAACCGGCCTGGGCGAGCGCCTCCACCTCGGCGTGGTTCGCGCCAGTCGCCTGTGTTCGACCTTGACCAACCACGGCACCAGTGTGGGCATCAAGAACTACGGCACCGACCCAGGGATTAGGCGGGGCCACCAGGCGAGCACCACTCGCCAATTCGCGAGCGCGCTCCATGGCGGCGGCCCATTGGCTCATCTCTACGCTGCGGTGGCTGCCGCAGCGCGCAGGATTGCCGCGGCGTGCAGTGGATTTTCTTGTCCGAAAATTGCATTACCAGCAACTAGGACGTTAGCGCCTTCACCCACGGCAATCGGGGCGGTAGTCGTATCGATACCACCATCAACTTCAATATCGACCGCCAATCCTCGCGCGTCGACGGCCTCTCTCGCGGCGCGCACTTTTGGCATAACGTCGGCAATGAACGACTGACCACCAAAGCCCGGAAAGACCGTCATCAGCAGGAGCAGATCAATCTCTTCCAGGAATGGTTCCACGGCACTAAAGGGCGTATCGGGATTTGCGGCCAAGCCGACCCGTAGTCCGAGGTCGCGGCATTGGGAAAGTAGTTCACGCGTGCCACCGACTTCGACGTGCACCGTGCAACCATCGGCGCCAGCCTTCGCGAATGCTTCGAGATACTTGCCGGGTTCAGTCATCATCAAGTGACAGTCGAAGAATTTCTCAGAATACTTCCGAAGCGACTTGACCACCGGAGGCCCAATAGTCAGATTGGGAACAAAGTGCCCGTCCATCACATCAACGTGGAGCCAGTCAGTCTCACCGTCAACCGTCACGATGCCACTCGATAAAGAACCGAAGTCGGCTGAAAGAATTGATGGGGCGATACGGAGTGCTCCGGCGGGACCAGCGTTGACCTTGCTCACGAAATCAGCCTACGTTCAAAGTCTGGGAACCCCATCGAATGGGTTCAGTCAATCGAACTCCACGCCACCAATCACCACTTTCCAGTCGCCGAGAGCCCTCGGATTGGAGGACCATCACCATAAGTGAGCCCGCGCTGGTGTGGAACTGTAACCCCTGGTTGTACGTGACTGTTCCGGGTTGACCGACCATGTCGGGTCGAAGCGAGACCTCGTGAATCCGAGTTCTTTGACCATTGATGTAGGTAAAGGCACGACCGAGTCGCACTATCCGCGCCAGCGACTCGCTGTCGACGTCCGGCTCCAAGATGAAATCCTGCGAGGTGAGTTTGGCGGCGTAGGTGGCATCGCCCAATTGAGGTTTCGGGTCCGGTAGTGGCGACGTCGACAAAACGTCGATACAAAGTTGGGCGCCCAAGTGGGCCAGCTCGTTCAGCAGCTCTAAGGAGCTCTTCTCGTCGATACGCGTAGTGCGTTGAGCGAAAATTGGCCCCGTGTCCAAGCCGACCTCGAGGCCCATGATGCAGACGCCCGTTTCCTCGTCTCCGGCGAGCAGGGCCCGCTCCACGGGAGCCGCGCCGCGCCATTGAGGGAGCAGGGAGAAATGGACATTGATCATGGGAACGATGTCCAAAAGCGCTTGGGGAATCAACTTGCCGTAGGCCACTACGACGCCGAGCTCCGCGCCGCAGTTCTTTACTTCGTCTAGTGAATTCCAAACGGGAATCGCTAGCTCGCGAGCCACCTGCGCGACCGGGGTGGCAATCATCTTGGCACCACGACCTCGCCGTTTATCGGGTTGTGTGACAACACCCACCACTTCATGTCCCGCATCCACCAGCGCGCGCAGTGTCGGCGTGGCGGGACTCGGCGAACCGAGAAAGACAAGCTTCATTAACGACGGAACAGTCGGTTGAGCCCGTCGGGGTCATTAGTTGGCATCGTCAGCAGGCGCTTGCGGAGTTCCTTCTTCGCCCGCTTCTGCTGATCTTCGTCGAGTCGCTCTACCAACAAAATGCCATCGAGATGGTCCATCTCGTGTTGGAAGATGCGACCCTCAAACTCGTCAGTCTCGACCGAGATTTCGTTGCCATCAAGGTCGTACCCCACGAGAAAAATCTGATTCGGTCGAGTAATTTCCCAGCTCAGTCCGGGGACTGACAGGCAGCCCTCTTCGTAGGTCCACTCGCCGGCCGATTCGACAATGCGGGGGTTAATGACCACCACCGGTCCATCGCCTTTGTCGTAGACGAACATCCGCTTTTGGATCCCGATCTGATTAGCGGCGAGACCAACTCCCGGAGCCTCGTACATCGTCTCAATCATGGTGTCGGCGAGAGCCGCAATCTTGCCGTCGATGTCGACGACTTCATTGGTGACTTGATTTAAGACGGGGTCACCGTAGACACGAATTTGCATGGTACTCACGGAGAAACGCTACCTTGCCTACGAAATCGCGAGACGCATAGCCCCCGTAGGCCGTTCGGCCCGCGCTAGTAGTGCGCGAAGTTCGCCGTTTGATGGGGCTCGCACGATGAAGCGTTCCCCCACCTCCTGCACCGCCACTCCGGCTTCACGCAGTGCTTTGGCGTACGCCGGTCCGGCCACTCCCCCAATTTCGGCCATCGCCCCAAAGGGGGGGAGCTCGAGTAGTTCGGCTGTTGCTACCTCGTCCTGCATAAATCTCGCAAAGTCAGCGTTACGTAGAGATTGGAGCACATCGTCTCCCCCTCGGCGTGTCTGAAGCACAACCAGGCCGCGACCATCACGACGACCACCGACGAGTCGACCAGCTTTAGCAACGGCGTAGACCGCATCCCGACGGGCCTCCTCGCGAGCCCCAAGGAGATACTGGTCGAAATCAACAAAGATGACTACCCCGCAACGACGCACGTGGCGAAAAATGGCCTCCGTGCCGACGACCACTCTCGTGCTCAGCGGTAGTGGCTCGCTCGTGGCTGTGACTTCGAGAACGGGTTGGCCCAACTGCAGCGCCACGTCACGCGCCAGCGTCGTCACACCACTGCGAATCGAGCGCGGCTTTGTGGCTCCACAGTCTCGACAGAATGGCTCGCGCGGTGCATGGGCGTTACGACACTGCAGCGATCCGTCTACATCTACCTCTGCTTCACCACAGGTCTCGCAGCGAAAGAGCTCGCCGCACCGTCGGCACGCCAATAGTCGACCGGCACCAAGTCGTTGAAGAATGACGGCCACCGCCACGCCCTCGATCGAGTCGAGCGCCGTATGGGCCGCTCGGAGTGCCTCCTGAGAGAGTGCGCCATCACGGGGATCGGCGAGTCGACGATCAATTACCTCGGTTCGGGGCCAACGACCCTCGAGATCATCATCGACATTCACCGCGCCAAAGAGTTCGAGGAGGAGCGGGGACGGCATTGGTGAGGTAATCCAAAGCGGAGCGTTATCGCGCTCGGCACGATGTGCCACTGCCCGAACGGCGTTCCAAGTGGGCGACTGTTCGGATACGTAGGAGTCATCATCACCGTCGAGCACGACGACTCCGGCCAGGCGGGGGGTGGGAGCGAAGGCCGCTCCTCGGGCACCCACAATCACGGGCCATTCAGCGCGACACTTGTCCCATTCGTCAATCTTGGCGACCGCAATTCCGCGATGGGCCAAGCGAGTCGCGAGACGCTCAGCCCAGCCCTCAGTGGGCGTCAGCACCAACAGCGATCCCCGGCTGTCGTACGTTTGCGCGAGCGCCGACAGCACAATGTCCAGCGGATCGCGAGTGGGTCCACACTGCCAAAGACCGGGTGCGTACGTGGGACCCACGTGATGAACGTTGACCTTCTTGGGCGTCGGCGGCAAGGCCTTCCACAATTTCATCGTGCAGCTAGCACTCAACGCACGGGCCATTGGTGTCACCCAGTAGTCGCTCGCCCACTGCAGGAACGGCAGCAACTCGAGTGGTGGCCCGTAGCCGAGCCATTTCGCAATTGATTTCAGTTCACGGTCCTCTACGGCGACGTCAACTTCGAGCACCCAGGCCCGTACCGAGCGCCCATGAAAATCGAGTCGCACGCGATCGCCGACACCAATGGTCATGCCTTCGGGAACGAGATAATCGAATTCGCGATCAACTGCCGCTACTTCCGTGACGACACGAACGGCCCGGAGGGCGGACATTTAACCCAGGTTCAGCGCGCGACGAATATCGTCGACTCGGTTCGTCTGCTCCCACGTAAAGCCCTGGTCGCTACGTCCGAAGTGTCCGTAGGCCGCAGTCTTTTGGTAGGTCGGACGACGCAAGTCCAAGTCGCGAGTGATCGCGGCGGGGCGGAGGTCAAAGATGTCTTTGACGGCCTTAGCAATCTTGGCGTTGTCGACAGTTTCGGTGCCAAACGTCTCAACGAGGACCGAGACGGGGTGGGCCACGCCGATGGCGTAGGCCACCTGGACCTCGCAGCGGCTCGCGGCACCAGATGCCACGACATTCTTCGCCACCCAGCGAGCGGCGTAGGCCGCAGAGCGGTCAACCTTACTGGGGTCCTTGCCCGAGAAGGCACCACCACCGTGGCGGGCCATTCCGCCGTAGGTGTCCACGATGATCTTTCGACCGGTCAGGCCGGTGTCAGCGTGGGGGCCACCCAAAACGAACTTGCCGGAGGGGTTGATGTACACCTTCAAGTTGCTCAAGTCGAGCTCGGCGGGCAGTAGCGGGTCGATGACGTGCTGGCGTAAGTCATCGGCAATCGTACGCTGGTCGACTGAATCGGCGTGCTGCGTGGAGATAAGAACTGAATCGATTCCGACGGGTCGTCCACCTTCGTAGGCGATAGTGACCTGGGTCTTGCCGTCAGGGCGGAGGTAGTCCAGCTGGCCGCTACGGCGAACCTGGCTGAGGCGCATCGAAAGACGGTGCGCCAACCAGATTGGTAGTGGCATGAAGTCGTCGTTGTCGTTAACGGCGTAGCCAAACATCATTCCTTGGTCACCGGCACCTTGAGAATTCAAGATGTCTTCGCCACCCGTGCCGGTGCGCTTTTCGAGGGCGCTGTCCACGCCGCCAGCAATGTCGGGGCTCTGCTTGTCTAGGGCCACGAGGACACCACAGATGTTGCCATCGAATCCCTTGGCTCCGTCGTCATAGCCAATGTCGACAATGGTCTTACGGGCGATGGCCGTGATATCTACGACTGCGTTGGAGGTGATTTCCCCAGCGACAACGCAGAGTCCCGTAGTCAGCAAGGTCTCGCAAGCCACGCGAGATGCAGGGTCTTGGGCCAGCATGGCATCCAAGACGGCGTCAGATACCTGGTCAGCAATTTTGTCGGGGTGACCTTCCGTTACCGATTCGGACGTAAAGAGTGTGCGCTCAGCCATGTGTTCCTCCGTGGATTCTCTCAGCAACCTTAGACAAGAGTTCGAATGCAACCTGTTCTTTCGAAGTCATCTCCACAGAGTAGGGCTCGGCACCCACACTCAAGATGACAACTTCATTAGTGGCGTGATCAAAGCCCACCCCATCGGCCGAAACATCATTAGCCACGAGGAAATCACAGTTTTTTCGAAGCAATTTGGCCTGGGCGTTGGCTAGAACGTCATCGGTTTCGGCCGCGAAGCCCACCACAATCTGGCCGGGTCGCTTCTGTGCACCCAAGGTCAGCAGTATGTCCTGTGTGGGGACCAGCGCAATCGAGGGAATGCCATCGTCCTTCTTGATTTTGTGCGTGGTTGGTGCCACGGTGAAATCGGCAACGGCGGCGGCCATAATCACAATGTCGGCCGTCGAAGCTTCACGCAAGACTGCTTCGGCCATCTCCGCCGCACTCGAGACGGCAACTACCGCGATGGAGCGCGCCACGTCAGGGGCCAGTGTCAATGAGGCGGTGGAGACCAGCGTGACTTCAGCACCTAGACGGGCTGCGACCTCGGCGATGGCGTAACCCTGTTTGCCACTCGAGCGATTTGTAATTACCCGGACGGGGTCAATCGCCTCGCGCGTGCCTCCGGCGGACACCACGACGCGGTGTCCTCGAAGTAGCCCCCCGGAGCGACCGTGCACGATGTCGAGCGCGAGCGATGCAATGACCTCTGGATCGGGCAAGCGACCTTTACCGGAATCCCCTCCCGCGAGCGGACCTTCTTCGGGCTCCAAAATCATGACACCCCGGCGACGGAGCGTGGCGAGATTCTCTTGAACGGAGGGCTGTTCCCACATCTCGGTGTGCATCGCGGGACAGAGCAAAACGGGGGCGCGAGACGCGAGCAGCGTGGCCGTAAGGAGGTCGTCACTTAATCCCATGGCGTAGCGGGCGATGACGTGAGCCGTAGCCGGGGCCACCACAATGAGATCAGCATTTTGACCGAGATACGTGTGGGGAATCGGTGTCGTGGGATCACCGTAGAGCTTGGTTCGCGCCGGTTCGCTCGCTAGGGCCGAGAAAGTGACCTCGCCAACAAATCGAGTGGCGTCGGGTGTCAATATTGGTGAAACGAAGCATCCGGCATCGCGAAGGCGGCGAAGAACTTCAACCGCCTTGTACGCGGCGATGCCACCGGCAACACCTAAAACAATTCGAGGTTGCTCTTGCTTATGCGTCGATGAAGTCATCGAAGGCTCGCTGGCGCTCTGCGGCCATCGCCTTTTCGGCCTCTTCGGCAGCGACTTCGGCGGCGAGAATCTCTTCTTCACTCATGCGGTGCATCACGAGCTTGCCTTCGCTGAGCTCCTCAAAGGCCATGGTCAATGATTTGTTGGAGTTGGAGTTGACCTGAGGCGGGATGACGTTCACCTGGCTGCGGCCAAGACCACTCCAATACGTCGTGATTTCACGGGCACGCATGGAGGCCACGCGCACCAGGGTGAACTTGGAGTTCTCACACTCCGCGAGCATGGGCTCAATTTGTGGATCAACGAGGGTTGGGCGCTCAGCACTCACAGGAAATCCTTTGAAATTTGAATCAGTCTCGGGACTGACGAACGGAGTCCAGTATACCCAGAATTTCGGTGATTGTTTCTTCCAGGGTGTGGTTAGTAACCACAAAGTCGGCAATTTCACGGCCGATCGCAGTTTCTGCGTCGGAACTGCCCAGTCGTAAATGAACGTGGTCGTCAGAATCGCCTCGGGCTCGGAGGCGTGATTCGAGCTCTTCGATCGAGGGTGGCAGGAGCAGTATCACTGTCGATTGGGGGTGGCGGCTCTTGACTTGAGCGGCACCCTGAACTTCAATTTCCAATAACACGTCCATGCCGGCCGGTGGACTCGGAATCGGGGTGCCGTAGAGATTGCCGTGAAACTCGGCCCACTCGTAGAAGCGATCCTCCGCCACTGCCAATTCGAAAGTGGGCCGATCCACAAAGACGTACTCACTTCCCGATTCACTCGGCCTCATAGACCGAGAGGTCCACGAACGGCTTAGCCACAAATGGGAGTCCCGTTCAATCAGCAGACGAGCGACGGTCCCCTTGCCGACACCACCGGGGCCAATGAGAACAAAAACAGATGAATCAGCGACCGAGGGCACGAAAGAGCTCGGCTCGTTGCTTAGGGCCCAGCCCGCGCACGCGACGTGTTTGCGCGATTGATGCATCCTGCATGATGCGCTTGGCCTTGACTTCACCGATGGTTGGTAATGCGCTGATTAAATCAAAGGCGCGCATCTGAGCAACGCACTCTTCGCCTTCGGCCAATGTAAAGAGATCAGTCAGGGACAACTCGCCGACTTTCACCATGCGCTTAACTTCAGCGCGACGGCGGCGATTCGCAACTGCCAACTTCGAAGCGGCAACGCGTTGTTCTTGGCTGAGGCTGGGTGGAGTCGGAGACACGCCGGTCACAATAGTGGGCGAATCGATTCTTCGCTAGAGAAGCGCTGACGAGAGGTCGTCGCGGAGCCGTTGTGCAGCGTCAGCGATGGCACGGCGTTCTGGTCCCGCGTCGCTGATGCTGCGCGATGCATTGACCAAGACGCTGCCCTTTTGGCACCGCTCAAAGAGTCGGCCGACGTCGCTCGGGGTGGCCCCCTGGGCACCAACACCCGGCACGAGAAACGGCCCGTTCATCTCCTCGAGGGGGAATTCCGAACGATCTCGAGTGGCGCCGATAACTGCGCCGACATGACCCAGGGCGCCCGGACTCGCCTCATTGCGTTCGGCAATCGATCTAAGCAGGAAGTCCTCGACTCGCTCACCCGAGTCGACCCGGGCCGTTTGAATCGGGCGGCCCTCTGGATTGGAACTGGCAACGACCACGAAAAGGCCCTTGTTGTACGTTGCCGCTGATTCGATCAATGAACTCATGGCGTCAAGCCCTAGGTACGGACTCACCGTTAGGGCATCTGCAGCGAGTGGTGATGCGGGATGGAGCCACGCATCGGCATACCCGTCATTTGTCGAGCCAATATCACCACGCTTCGCGTCGGCGATAATCAGGACATTGGCCTCGCGAGCCTCCACAATCAGTCGCTCCAGAGCATGAAAGCCCGCAGCACCGAACCGCTCGAAGAAGGCCACTTGAGGCTTAATTGCCACGGCCGTGCCGGCGACGGCTTCGAGCATGCGAAATGCGAAGAACTCAAGCCCCGTGATGTCATCACCACGGCCCCACGACTTCAAGAGTCCGGCGTGTGGGTCAATCCCTACGCAGAGGGGTCCGAGTTCTCTAGAGCGTTCCAGTACTTCGTCGCCAAACCAATTAGCCATGAGCTCTCCCTCGAACGGCATCTAACGATGTCGCGTGCTTGTATAACCACCGAGCAATTTCGCGTTGGATTCGCCAAGGTGCCCTTGGAGAGGCCAGGCTCGCGGTTCCGACGCCGACGGCAGTAGCCCCGGCCGAGATGAGAGTGATGGCGTCTTCGCCACTCCACACTCCCCCAATCCCAATAATCGGAGCGGAAGGTAGCGATCTACGCACGTCGTAGATCGCTCGGGTCGCTACGGGCAGGAGTGACCGACCGCTCACGCCGCCGCCGCCGTTACCAAGCACTGGGCGTCCCGTAGAAGGGTCGAGAATCATGCCGGTGAGTGTGTTACCTATGACCAGCGCCTCGGCACCGGCTTCGAGAGCCGCGGTGGCGACTTCTACGAGATCAGGGGCCGTCAGAGTGAGCTTCACCCACCGGGGTAGGCCGGAGTCGCGGCACGCTCGGACGAGTTCGGCGGTCGCTTCAGCGGAGTTCGCAAAGATGGCGTTGCGTGACTCGAGGTTGGGACAGCTGGCATTGATCTCGAGAGCCACAACGTCAGCACCGCGCATGGCATTCGCCGCCTCCGCAAACTCTTGGGTACTCCGCCCCCAGATGGAGGCGACCACCGTGGCTCCGTGTTCGTGCAGTGCACGCAGTCCGTGGTCGCGCCAAGCTGCCACACCGGGGCCGGCCAGTCCGACCGCATTGATCATGTCATCACCGGCCGGAGCCACCCGGGGTGCCGGATTACCGGCCCACGCGAATGACGAGAGTGACTTGGTGACTACGGCACCGAGCGCTCCCAATTCTCCGTATTCCGCGAGCTCTGCGCCATGACCGGCAGTACCGGACGCCGTGAGTACACACGAGCGCAAGTCAACCGAGCCCACCGTGGTCTCGAGAGCCACTTCACGCCGACTCACGAATGAAGCTCCTGCAGTGATGTCACCCGCCAACCCTGGGCCCGGGTATCGGCAATGCCTCTCGCGGCCGCTAGCCCCGCCGCCATCGTTGTTAGACAGGGAACATTGTGCGTCATACAGGCTGAGCGGATCTGTGCGCCATCAGCTCGTGCACCACGGCCCGAGGGGGTGTTAACGACAAGTTGTACTTGGTTGGAACCGATGAGCTCAACGGCGTCGTGAGCCACATCGCGGAGCCCTACCTTGGAAACCAAGGTTTCGACTGACACTTCATTGCTGCGCAGGAAATCAGCCGTACCGACGGTGGCGGCCAACGTGAAGCCCAGTTCTCGCAGTTGTCGAGCCAGTTTCAATCCGGCTGGCTTGTCACGGTCCGCAAGCGACAAGAAGACTTGACCCGCATCGGGCAGTCGAAGACCTGAAGCGAGCTGCGCTTTAGCAAAGGCGATGCCGAAACTCTCGCCAATGCCCATCACTTCACCCGTAGAGCGCATCTCGGGTCCCAAGATGGTGTCCACACCAGGGAACCTATTAAAGGGCAACACGGCCTCCTTAACACTGACGTAGGACGGCTGCGGCGTGTCGGTCGGCAAGATACCTTCCGCTCGCAGGTCGGCCAATGTCGTTCCGAGCATGACTCTCGCCGCGATAGCCGCCAGCGGAACGCCAGTCGCCTTGGCGACGAAGGGCACCGTTCGGCTGGCCCGGGGATTGGCCTCTAGCACGAAGAGCTCCTCATCCTTGACGGCGAATTGAACATTCAAGAGACCCACAACGGAAAGTCGTTCGGCTAATCGGCGAGCGGAAGTGCGAATCTGCTCAATCACTGCGACCGACAGATTCTGTGGCGGCAGAGCGCAGGCCGAGTCACCGGAGTGCACGCCGGCCTCTTCGACATGTTCCATGATTCCGGCGATGTAGGAATCACCCGTAGCGTCGCGCAGAGCATCCACGTCGACTTCGACGGCATCCTCTAGGAATCGGTCGATCAGCACGGGACGATCGGCCGAAACGCCACCTTCGCGGGCGAGGGCGCCGTGAGCGCTGAGTAGTCCGGTCATTACGCGCTTGAGCGAGTCATCGTCGTAGACGATCTCCATCGCTCGTCCGCCGAGAACGTAGGAGGGGCGAACCAGGACCGGATAACCAACAATCTGGGCGACCGCTCGGGCCTCTTCCAGGGTCGTAGCGGTGTTACCTGGCGGCTGGGCGATGCCCAGTTCGTCACATATGGCCGACCACTGTTTGCGGTCCTCGGCTTGGTCGATTGAGGCCACTGGTGTTCCGAGAATGAGCGCGGGGTTCAGTCCACCAGCCAGCTTCAGCGGAGTCTGTCCACCGAGTGACACGATTACACCCTTGACGACGGCACCGTCCACGCAGGCGGCCTGCTCGGCCCGAATGATGTTGTCGAGATCTTCGCTGGTCAGTGGTTCAAAGTAGAGACGGTCCGAGGTCGTGTAGTCCGTCGACACCGTCTCGGGGTTGCAGTTCACCATCACGGTTTCATAACCATCGGCACGCAAGGCGAGAGACGCATGCACGCAGCAGTAGTCAAACTCAATGCCCTGTCCAATGCGATTAGGACCCGAGCCCAAGATGATCACTCGATCTTTGGGCGAGGTGATGACTTCCGAATCGTCTTCCCAGGTCGAGTAGTGATACGGCGTGGCGGCATCGAACTCGGCCGCACAGGTATCGACAGTCTTAAACGTTGGGAAGACGCCTTGGGCTTCGCGCAGCTGTTCAACGTGTTCACGCGTGGCGCTGACGATGCTGCCGATCTGGGTATCCGAGAAGCCGAGCTGCTTAATCCGGCGCCACGTCCTTCGGTCCCATGAGGCCAGGTCAGTAGAACTGATCTCAATCTCCGCGTCAATGATCATCTGGAGTTGGTCAACGAACCAGGGGTCAATGCGTGTCGCCGCCACAACTCGCGCCGGAGAAACGCCCGCGCGCAGGAGTGCGTGCAGAATGAAGAGTCGGTCCGGCGCCCCAATACCGGCGCGGAGAAGCAGTCGCTCGGTTGTCGCCTCATCCATGCCTTCAATGAACTCGGCGTAGGGGTGATCGCCGCCGAAGCCGAGCCAGGACTGCTCGAGTGAGCGCAGCGCCTTTTGGAGCGATTCGGTAAAGGTGCGACCGATAGCCATGACCTCACCAACGGACTGCATCCGGGTACCCAAGACGGCCTCCGCGCCGGGCAGCTTTTCGAAGGCCCAACGGGGAATTTTGGTCACGACGTAGTCGATGACTGGTTCAAAACTGGCGGGAGTCGCTCGGGTGATGTCGTTGGGAATCTCATCGAGGGTGTAGCCCACCGCAAGACGGGCAGCGATCTTGGCGATCGGAAACCCTGTGGCCTTGGAGGCCAGAGCCGACGAGCGCGAAACGCGAGGATTCATCTCAATGACGAGTCGTTCACCAGTTTCGGGATTGACGGCGAACTGGACGTTTGAACCGCCCGTCTCCACTCCGACACGGCGCAAGACGGCGAAGGCGTCATCACGCATCTCTTGATACTCCACGTCACTCAAGGTTTGAGCCGGGGCCACCGTGATGGAGTCTCCAGTGTGAACACCCATGGGGTCAAAGTTCTCAATGCTGCAGACAATGACGCAGTTATCGTTGCGATCTCTCATTACTTCGAGTTCGTACTCTTTCCAACCAGCAATAGAGCGCTCCACGAGAATTTCCCGAACGGGCGACGCCGCGATTCCCTCACCGGCCAAAATCACCAACTGTTCGGCGTCGGCCGCGATGCCCGTGCCGGCACCACCCAGGATGTAACTCGGGCGAATGATGATGGGGTAACCAATTTCTTGGGCAATAACCACTGCTTCGGCCACCGAGTGAGCAAAGCCCGACTCGGGAACTTCGAGGCCAATGTCGGCCATCGCCGCTTTGAACTGCTCGCGGTCTTCGGCGGTGGCAATCGCCTCGGGTTTGGCGCCAATCACTTCGACGCCGAACTCCTCGAGCACACCACGGCGAACCAGTTCCATCGTCAAGTTCAGCGCCGTCTGGCCACCGAGGGTTGGCAGCAACGCGTCAGGACGTTCCTTGCGAATGATGTCGGTAACCACGTCAGGGTCCAGCGGTTCGATGTAGGTGACATCGGCCGTGGCGGGGTCAGTCATGATCGTGGCCGGATTGGAGTTAACCAAGATGACCTTGTAGCCCTCTTCGCGCAGCACCTGGCAGGCCTGAGTACCCGAGTAGTCGAACTCGCAGGCCTGACCAATAACGATTGGTCCCGAGCCGATGACGAGAATGGATGAAATATCAGTACGGCGCGGCACTAGGCCACCTCCATCGTTCCGTGGCGTAACAGCGTTTCAAAGCGATCAAAGAGATACCGTGCGTCGTGAGGACCGGGGCCGGCTTCGGGGTGATACTGCACCGAGAAGCACCGCTCGGCGGCGGAGGCCACACCTTCGATGACCCCATCGTTGAGGTTGACGTGAGTAACGACGGCGCGCTGCAACGAATCAGGCGTGACGGCGTAGTTGTGGTTCTGGGCCGTGATTTCGACGCGTGACGTGGTGAGGTCCTTCACCGGGTGATTGCTGCCGTGGTGACCGAACGGCAGCTTGTAAGTCGAGCCACCGAGGGCACTCGACAGCAGCTGGTGGCCGAGACAGATTCCGAAGATTGGAACTTCACCAAGGAGAGAGCTCACAACGGCGATCTCCTTCGGGAGGGCCGCGGGGTCTCCCGGGCCATTCGACAGGAACACACCATCGGGACTTAGGGCTCGGACTTCTTCAGCCGAAGTCGACGAGGGCACCACAGTGACTCGAAAGCGATCAACGAGTTGATTGACCATCGTGGCCTTAATGCCGTAGTCAAAGGCGACGATGTGAAGATCCCCGTCGCCGCGAGTAAAGGCCGTCGGGGTCGAGACGCGACTGACGTAGTCGGTACCATCGGTGCCAACGGCGTCGTGAGCGGCAGATTCAATAGCCGCCACAGGTGCCGTGCCGAATGCACCAGGCAATGCGCCGAAGTTGCGCAGATGGCGTGTCAGTCGACGAGTATCAATACCGACGATCGCAGGAACCTGATGGCGAATGAGCATGGCCTCGATCGACTCTTCACTTCGCCAGTTGGAGGGAACGTCAGTAAAGTCGCGGGCCACCACGCCGGCACACCACGGGCGAATCGCCTCATCGTCAATGGGCGTAACGCCGTAGTTGCCAATGTGGGGATACGTGAAGGCAATCACCTGACCGGCGTAGCTGGGATCCGTGATGACTTCCTGGTAGCCCGAGAGCGCCGTATTAAAGACGAACTCTCCCGTGGATACGCCACCTTCGGGTTGGTACCCAGCGGCATACCCCTCAAAAGTAGTGCCGTCTTTTAGTACGAGAACTGCGGGTTGACGCTTCACTGCAGGGTTCCTTCCAACTGAACGAGACGACCGCGCACGATGGTGGCGCGAGCCCGGCCGTGAATGGTGCGGCCGTGATAGGGAGTGTTGCGAGCGCGACTAGCCAACTTGTCGCGATCGACGACGTATGACGCGTTCGGATCGTAAATCACGAGATTGGCGTCTTCGCCGACCGAGACCGCTCCCCCGTGAGCACTGTGGCCCACTCGGACGTCCTGTTCGCGCATCTGGGCCACGCGAGCGGGGCCACGGGAGA
>CAFBLN010000025.1_pt1 | contig 16407 bp, 14 predicted proteins | sample 7268151 | NCBI WGS metagenome assembly CAFBLN01 (sample SAMEA6814035, study PRJEB35770) | uncultured Acidimicrobiaceae bacterium | biome: Freshwater; feature: Freshwater reservoir; material: water | place: Czech Republic | collected 2017-05-23 | depth 30m m
ACCCAGTGCTACTCTCACAAGAGGTGGACCAATGAATGGGGTCCGGACATAGTTGGCGACAAAAAGAAGTCTCTTGTTTTGGTCGAAGGCAAACATCCGGGGGCTATTCCCAACGGTGATTGCATCAGAGGAGGCTGATGCCTTTTCAATTTGAGCAAAACCGCTCAGCACACAGCTCAGTACCAAGAATATAATTATGTTGACTTTACGCACGTTATTGACGCTATCACTGGCCTGCTATATGCACTTATTGCTTTTATGCGAACTTGTCCGGACCCCATTCATTACTCCACCTCTTATGAACTTCTAAATCGTAGGCCTGGAATGATCAACATGGTCAATAATGCCGCTCAATAGTCAGCGCACAAAGCGCCCACAATCTCCCGTGGGTTTTCAGGCGCCCATTAGGCGCCCAAGATGGGCGTCTGTCTGGCGAAGTCCTTTTTGTTAAGCCAGATTGAATGGAAAGGGCATGGTTCCCAAGCTGAGAACGCGGGTTTGATTTCCATTGCCCGCTCTACATGCGAACCAGCAACATCTTCTTGAATTGTTAATCACATCAAGCGTCGTTCAGGCGATTGAAGGCTTGGAGGAACTGAACGCCAATAGGGAACCGGTAGATACCGTTCACTTCACTAGTCGTAACGGTAGTCTCACCAGTACATGAACCCTCTACGAGCAGACAAGTTCTATGGTCCGCTCGAACGAGCCAGGAAGAATGCGAATCTGGGCCTTCCGGTCGCCGCTAAGACTCGTTTTCGCCTACTGAAGCGCCTCGTCGCTCGCGCCACATGGTTGACCAATCGTCAGCAAGTTGCCTACAACAAGAGCATGCTCCAGGCGCTGGAGGGCGGGATGGATCACCTCGCATCCCTAATTGATACCAACACGGCAGCCCTGCTGAGGAATCACGCGGCTCTGGAAGCGTCGCTTCGTTCCGAAGTAGCGGCGAGCCTGCTCGGTAACGCACGGCGCGACAGAGCGCTTGGTCAACTGCGTGCCGAATTTGATGGGGCTCCCGTGGAACAAAAAACTCGTCAGCGTGTTGACGGTAGGTCCGACCACGAGCTGTCCCCCACTGTTCGCGGGGGTCTGGAAGAGTCAGGTCTCTCCTTTGGGGCCTTCGCCGATAGATTTCGTGGCTCACGAGAACTCATTATCGAACGACAGCGGCCCTTACTGGCCGAGGTCGTCGGGATGCCCGGTCCACTCCTCGACCTCGGTTGTGGTCGGGGCGAGTGGCTAGAACTCGCACAGGAAGCGCAGCTCGAAGCGTCCGGGATCGATGGGGACTCGGCCAACGTCCGGCGTTGCCAAGAACAGGGTCTGCGGGCATCCGAGGGTGAAATCCTCGCCCACCTCCGGGGTTTGGCCCCCGAGTCGCTGGGTGCCATCACGGCCTTTCATATTGTGGAGCACTTGGACTTCGCTGACTTCGTCGAGGTCCTACGCGAAGCCCACCGCGTCTTGAGGCCAGGGGGCAAGCTCCTGATCGAAACGCCCAACACGGCCAACGTGTTGGTCGGAGCATCTACTTTTCATCTCGATCCCGGACACATTCTCCCCCTGCATCCCCTCCTCATTGAATTCGTACTCGATGCCGTGGGCTTTCAGAACGTCACCGTGCAATCTATTAATCCGCCCCCCACACTCACCACTCCGCAGGACGGCCCCGCCGGCCTCCACGAGGTCATCACCGCAGTGAATGCGTACTTGTTCTCAGGTCAAGACACCCTGGCGATTGGTAGTAAGCAACCAAGCCCCGATCTGCGCTAAACGAATTCGTGGCCACCTCGCAGCGCATTGCGATTCTCACTCCCCTAGATCCCCAGAAAACCGGCATCGCCCCCTACTGCGCCGCACTCTTGGCACCCCTCGGGCCGCTCGTTGCCATTACGGCCGTTACGCCGGATTGGGTCGCGGAACTCTGCCCGCCGATCCACGGTATTGAGATACTCGGCCTCTCGGCCTACCTCGAGCAACGCGACTCGTTCGCCCTCGCCGTGTACCACATGGGCAATCACCCCTTCTTCCACGACTGGATCTACGAACAACTACTCGACCGCCCCGGTCTCGTCGTGCTTCACGACCTCGACCTCTCAGGGTTTTACTCCCGTCGTCCTTTCGGTAGCCCCGGGCATCAATCGAGCGGTGACGTCGGAGCGAGCGCGGCCGACGGTAGACCTCGGCTTTCCACGCTGGCCTCGATAATTGAAGCCAGCGCCGGAGTGCTCGTGCACTCGTCGCACTACGTAGCGACACTCCAGCGCCGTCATCCCACGACGCAATTCTTTTCGGTACCCCTGGCCGGTATTCGCCGCGCCGGGCCCAATGAACGGGTGGCCAGGCGAACAGCGCTCGGCTGGGATGAGCACTTCATCTTCGCCGTCTTTGGGGGCATCAGTGCGTTCAAGGGCATTGATCTCGTCCTGCACGCCTTTGCGGCCGTCGTGCGCTACAACCCCGCGGCCCGTCTGGTGATTGCCGGATGGTCGAGCGATGCCATCACTCTCGACTCACTGGAACGTCTCAGCCGTGAACTGGGCATCACCGGGGCGCTGCGATTCGCACTCGATCTGCCGAGTAGCGAATTTGCCGCGTACGGCGAACTGGTGGACTGCGTCATTGATCTTCGTGACAATCCCACCGGAGCCGTTTCTTCCACCGTCATGAACGCCCTCGCCGCCGGTCTCCCCGTCATCTCGACGGAGCAACTACGCCCGCCCGATCTTCCGGTGGAGTATTGGACGACCGTTTCGAATGAGGCCCTCGCGACCATCCCCGAGGCCGCGGCCCAGATGCGGGCACTGTTGGCCTCCCGCGACGAAGTGCTGGCCGGTCGAGAGGCCCGCGCCGAAGTCTTCGCCCAAAGTTCCGCATCCCTCGCGGCGGTCGCGAGGGGCCACGCCCGGGCCATTACCGCCACGCTCGCCACGCTCGCGCACGAGCCGGCCCACATCACATCGGCCCGTCTCCCCCAGTGGGAACACGACGCCCGTGTCACGGTGATTGGTGACCTCGCGGCCACGACCGGACTTATGGAGTTCGGACGCGCGCTAGCCCACACGCTGGTGGAGGCCGGCGTGGGCGTCGATCACACCCACTATGACTGCAGCGGCGCCCGTCACAGCCTGGCGGCCGATAGCACCGGCCTCCTGCGTCGCCTGCCCCGCCGGCGTGATGCCGATACCGAACTGTGGCTGCCCAACCTCAACGAGTTTCCGGCGATCAGCGACGCTTGGCTTCGACCACCGGGAACCAGTCGACGCGTTATTGCGAGTTGGTTTTGGGAACTCCCTCTCGTGGCCGAACCGTACCGGAGTCAACTCGGACGGGTCGATGAGATCTGGACCGGCAGCCCCTTTATTGCTCGCACCCTCCAGGCCTTTACCGACGTCCCCGTCGCGGTCATCCCCTTCCCACTTTCGCTCACCGTCCCCGATGGCATCGAACGACGAGACTTTGGGATTCCTGACGACCGGGTCGTTTTCTTCTTTGACTACGACGCCAATTCAACCGAGGCTCGCAAGAATCCCGTGGGCCTCATGGGTGCCTTCGAGCAGGCCTTCCGTGGGCGCAGCGGAGCGCAGGCCCCCTGCTTAGTTATCAAGGTACGAAACGGTGACGTAGAGCATCATCGCGACGTAATGACGATGCTCCGCGAGCGGCTGACGACGCTCGGTGGCGTACTGATTGAGGAAGAACTTTCTCGCCCGGAGATGAATGCCCTTCTTAATTGCATTGATGTCTACAGCTCCATGCATCGGGCCGAAGGCCTGGGCCTCGGCATGCTGGAGGCCATGTGGCTCGGTAAGCCAGTGATCTCACCGGCCTATCCCGATAAGTGGCTCTTCTCCCTCACGGCCGCCGGCAGCGCAATTCAGTCCCCGCTCAAGGAGATAACGGGTGCCGACTACGAGGCGGGGAGCGCGTCTAACCCCGTCTACACCGTGGGTCTGCCGTGGACGGAACCCGAACTGGCCGATGCGGCCGAGTGGATGATTGCGCTCGCCGACGACCCCCAGCTTCGCGAGTCACTCGGTCGTCGCCAAGCCCGGCTAGTGCGTGAGCACTACAACCCCCGGCGAGCCGCCGAAACAATGATGGACCGACTACTCCACAAAGGCGTGAAAGATTCCCCGATAGTGCACGGCCTCACTACCGGGCGCTAGGGAGGCGAAGGGGCGGGGCGGACCCTTCTTCATCTCCACCCGCGCAAAGCCTGACGCCCGACAGAGTCCTTCGAGACAGGCCGCATTGGGCACCCACCAGTTAGTCGCGTCACCCGCCAACTCGGCCCCGGGGAAGAACTCCGCAATGGGGGAATGTTCGCGTCCGGGAAAATACGTCATCTCCGACTCAATGATGGCAACCCCCTCAGTGATACTTCGCAGCCGCATCAGCGCATTCATGGGATTGGGTTCGTGATAGATAACACCGAGGTAGAGCACTACGTCAAACGATCCCAGGGTGCTGAGATCCATGGTGTTGAAGTCGGCCACCACTGTTTCTACGTTGCTCGCGAGGACTTCGTGACAGAGATCAAAGCCGGCCTTGCCCGGCAGCCCCTCCTCATCCCACACTCCAACGACGGAGTCCAAGGGTGGCACCACGACTCCCTCTCGCTCACAGTGGCGCTGAAAGGCGGCGGCGGCGACAGGGTCGAGGGCCCACACGAAGTGATCGAGGGCCACCACGCGGGCCGCGCCGCGTTGCTCGGTGATGAAGGAGTAAAAGCCATCCCACGCACCGATATCGAGCACGGAACGACCTTTGAGGGATGGTAGATCCATATCGTGGAGCTCTGCTTCGAGAATGGCGGGCGTCTTATGACCCGGCGTCAGCACCCCGTCGCCCAAATCAATGGAGTGCCACCACTTGGGAATCTGGGCCACCCGGTCTCGTTTAGCCGCCCGACGCTCGAGGCCCTGTGGGATCTCAGCATTACGGTCTACGCTCACAGCCGACTCCCCGCTAGTGCCGAGGGTCGGAATTCCCCTGCATCTCGTTACCTTATTCGCTTCGGCGTTCGCCGTTGAAGCTGGCGACGCCGGTCGTCGATCACGTGCCGTGCGCGGTCGTACTGCCGGACCCGCCGTCTTCGACTCGGTACCATCTGACAATGAACCAAGCGGAGAGCTGCGAGAGCTGCGGCTCACCCGCGGCATCGATGCACGAGATTCCCGGTGGGGTCGTGTGGCTCTGCCCACCCTGCGCCGTTGCATCCGATATGGGTTGCCCGTAGGCGCACCCGCCGGTCAGCCCAACTTAGGGTTGCAGCACGACTCGACCGAAGGCCCGGCGTCCTTCGATGTAGGCGTGAGCCTCTTCCGCATTTTCTAGGCCAAACACCTGATCGATTTCGACCTGGAGCACGCCACGAGCCACGTCGACCAACAAACTGGCGACCATGTCGTAGGCCCGCGTCCCAAAGAACAGCTCGGCGCCGAGGAAATAGCCCGTGAGGGACTGATTGTTCCCTCGCAACGTGGAGACATCCAGCGTGGGGGCACTGTCACGACCGGCGTCACCAAAGCTGATGCACCGACCCCGATAGGCCAAGGAGCGCAAGCTCTTTTGCAGCGTGGGACCTCCGACGGAGTCAATAATGACGTCGGCGCCACGGCCATTGGTGAGACGACGCACTTCTTCTTCGAAGTCGCTCGTCACGTAGTTAATGCCGTGATCAAGTCCGAACGGAACGAGGCGAGCCAACCGCTCGTCGCTCGAGGCCGTGGCCAAGACCGTTGCACCGGCGTTATGCGCTAACTGAATGGCCGCGATGCCGACGCCACTGGCTCCGGCGTGGACCAAGACGGTCTCGCCCGCCTGGAGTCGACCGAATTCGAAGAGGGAGTCGTGGGCCGTGCCGAAGGCAATCGGCACACAGGCCGCTTCGAGCGTGCTTAATCCTTCGGGAATAGCCCAGCAGAAGGCCTCGCCGGCGACGCGCAGTTCGGCGTGCGAACCGTGGGTGCCAGTTGTTACAACCCGGTCGCCCACTTGGAACTTGGTAATGAGCGAGCCCACCTGCACGACAACACCGGCACACTGATAGCCCACCACGTGTGGTGTAGTGGCCATATCGCCGCCGAGGCGGTTCAGGGTGTCGCCGCCCTCGATGCTGATGGCCTCGACACGGAGGAGAAGTTCGTGGTCCATCGGAATGGGATCGGCAATCTCTTCGTAACGAAAGACGTCGGGCGCTCCGGTTTGGTAGTAAACAGCAGCCTTCATGATGATCTCCTCTATTGATTCGTCGCGGTGTCACTAGCAACGCAAGCCAACGCTAACGGTCGGGCCCACTACCGCAGCAGTTCGTAGAAAAGATATTCGTATTTACCTTGGGCGCAGTGTAAGTTCAGAGAGTTCAGTCGAGCAAACTTTGAAGGTGATAACCCCATAACGAAAGAGGTGCCCATGTCGGACACTGTCAGCAACCAAACGAGTTCTCCGGAACAAAACCTGCGAGGTGGAGTTCTCGGTCTCTTTGACTCCGTCATCATGGGCGTTGCGGGCTCCGCACCGGCGTACTCCATTGCCGCCACCACCACGGCCCTCTTTGGCACGGTGGCCTTCGGTGGCCCCGCGGCCCTGCTCTACTGCGGCATTCCCATGTTCGGCATCGTCTTTGCCTTTAGTTACCTGAGCCGCCACGACCAGAGCGCCGGCGCCTCCTACTCCTGGGTGCGCCGAGCACTACACCCCGTTCTCGGGTATCTCTCCGGATGGGCCGTTTTCGTCTCGGCCCTGATCTTCATGGTCATTGCGACCTTTCCCGCGGGGTCCAGTGTCTTGAGCCTCTTTAGTGACAGTCTCTCGTCGTCGCAGGGTTGGATCACCATCTTTGGCAGCCTCTTCTTCTTGTTGATGGTGGGCGCGGTTGCGGCCGGCGTAACGGTGACGGTCAAAGTACAGATCATCATGAGTTGTGTTGAGATCTTCTTCCTGGGCCTCTTCGCCGCGATGGCCTTCTTCACTACGCCCCACGTGACCCATTTCCAATGGAGCTGGTTCTCGCCATCAATTTTTCACGAAGCGGGTGGTAGCGGATTCTCAATGGCCACCTTTACGGGGGGCGCACTCCTCGCCGCTTTCTACTACTGGGGCTGGGACGTCACCGCCAACTTGAATGAAGAGACCAAGGACGCCAAGCGCACGTCCGGTCTCGGGGGCATCCTCGGCGCCCTTGTGGTCTTCACGTTGTTTGAGGTCTTCACCGTGGCGTCCAACCTCGTCCTCACGCCGGCCCAGCTCACCGATGAGAACAACGCCGCCAACATCCTCCAGGTGCTCGGGCAAGCGGTCTGGCCCGGTTGGGGTGGCAAGTTGATCGTGGTCAGCGTTCTGCTCTCCACTGTCGCGACGCTCGAGACGACCTTGATTCAGGTAACGCGCACCCTCTTTGTAATGGGACGTGACCACACGCTGCCCCGAGCCCTCGGAACGGTGCACAAGGATCGCAAGAGCCCCTTCGTGGCCACCATGGTCATTGCCGTACTTTCGCTCTGCCTCTTCGTTGGCTCCCAGTACATTGGCAATATCAGCACCATCATGAGCGCGGGCTACAGCGCAATCGGTTTGCAGATCTGCTTTTACTACAGCCTGGCCGGACTCTCCGTGGTGATTTTGTACCGTCGCCTGCTCTTCAAGTCGGTGAGCAACTTCATCTTCATCGGACTGTGGCCACTGCTGGGTTCAGTCTTCATGGGTTACGTCTTCTTCAAGGTCATTCCCGAACTGGACAACACGACGCTGTGGGTCGGACTCGGCGCCATGGGGCTGGGCTTGATCCCAATGTTCTACTTCTGGTTCGTTGTTAAGGCGCCGTACTTCAAGATGGCCGCGAAGGCCGATCGCCACGTCGCTATCGAAGAGCTCGAAGAGTTAGAGGTCAATCTCTAACACCCGTCGGACAACAGAAATGCCCGCCCAATTCAGGGCGGGCATTTTTGCGTTCGATGGGACTACTGAATTGTCAGTTGAATAGGCACTGCGCTCAACGCCTTTGAAACGGGGCAGTTCACCTTGGCCGTTTCGGCCGCCTCGGCGAATCCCGCGGCATCTAAGCCTTCAGCCTCGCCACTCACGGTGAGGCGGATTTCGGTGATGCCCGTACCGGGGACGAAGTCCACTTCGGCATTCGTGGTGAGGTGCTTCACGGGGTGACCGGCCTTGGCCAAACCACTAGAGAAGGCCATTGAAAAGCATGAGGCGTGGGCGGCGGCAATCAACTCTTCGGGGCTGGTCTTGCCGTTGGCCTCTTCGGAGCGAGCGGCCCAGGTCACGGGGTAGGTGCCGAGTTCGCTGGAGTTAAGGGTGACCTCGCCCTGGCCCTCGAGGAGGGTTCCCTGCCAGGTGGTGGTTGCGCTACGAGTGGTGGCCATGAGTGACTCCTTGTTCTAGGTGTGCAGTGACGGTACCGGCAATGATTGCGAGACGAATCAGCACTCTCGCGTGGGCGAACCGGAGCCGGGTCCGACTACTCCCCGACGAATCCGCGCCAGCTATTCATGTACTCAATAAAACCTTCGCTCAACCCCTCGGCCGCCAAGGTCGCTCGCGGTACGGGAAGTTCGCGCATGGCGAAGTTGGGATTGGCGTGGGTCTGGAGCGGGAAGTCGTGGTTGGTAATGGCCGCGCGGCCAATGGCCACCATGTCGACTCCGGCGTCCAGACAGCGCTGGGCATCTTCTGCGCTGTAGATCTTGCCGGCCACGGCCAACTTGGTCGTTTCCCGCTCGAGTTTGGTGAAGATGTCGAGCAGTACTTGGCCTTCAAATTCGGGGTCCGAAGACTCCTTAAAGACGTTCCAGAGGGACATGTCGATGAAGTCGACCTGGTTGGTAGCGACCAACATGCCAAAGACATCCACGATGTCTTGAGTCTTCATTTCGAACATTTCGGGCGACATGCGAACCGAGACGTTGAAGTCGGGTCGGCAGGTGGCGCGGATGCCGGCCAGAATTTCCATGATTATCCGAGCCCGATTTTCGACCGATCCCCCGTACTGATCGGTCCGCTGATTCAGCGTGCCGTTCAAAAACTCACAGATGATGTAGTCGTGGGCGCCGTGAATCTCCACGCCGTCAAAGCCGGCCTTCTCACAACGTTGGGCCGCGGTGATGAAGTCGGCCACCAGTTGTTCGACTTCCACCGTCGTGAGGGCCCGTGCACCGGTCGGCTCGTCGTCGGCCGGACAGACGGGAGGTCCCTCGATCAGATCTGCTGGTGAGCGACGTCCCGCGTGGTGGAGTTGCACGATGGCCATCGAACCGTGTTCCTTGATGCCGGCCGCCAATCGGGTGAGACCGGGCAGGTGGTCGTCACTAAAACATCCCAGCTGTCCGGCAAAACCCTTACCGTTGGCCTGCACGTGGGAGGCGCACGTCATGGTCAGTCCGAAACCGCCCCGGGCGCGCATGGTCAACCAGCGGTACTCGTTATCGCTCAACGTGCCGTCGACGTTGCTCTGCTGATTGGTGAGCGGAGCCAACATAAAGCGGTTTTTGATCGTTGAGCCGTGCTCAAACGTGACTTCGTCAAAGAGAGAGGACATGGGGACTCCTAATTCGTTCTGTTCTACCGTACTGACAAAACCCGACAACTGTTCTACTCTCGTAGTGGAGGTCAATCATGACCAAACGTTTCACTCTTTTCCTACTCGCACTCGCAGTAGCTTCCGGACTCGCCTTTTCTCTGGGGTACATCAGCCATTCGGTGCCCCCGACGACATCGGCCGCCGTCACGACGACGACGTCCGAAGTGACTCAGCCAGCCTCGGCAATGTGGCCCTTCGCCCGGACACCGTTGCGCTTTAGCGACCCCGTCACCGCGGCCTCCTCCTTCGCCGTGGCCTACCTCGGATTTTCAGCGCCAGTGGTTGGTGCCTTCCAGCAGGGCGATTCTCGCTCGGGCGAAGTACCGGTTCGCAGTAGTGCCACCGGGGCCATCACCACGGTGCTGGTGCGTCAACTCACGGACGACGATTCTTGGTGGGTCCTCGGGGCCGCCACGGCCAATATCCAAATAACGACACCGGCACTGTTCGCGAGCCTCACCTCCCCCGCCACCCTGCGCGGGATCAGTACGGCCTTTGAGGCTCAGGTCAATGTGGAGCTACGCGGTGATCAATCACTGGCCGCGATTGGTACGGGCTACGTGATGGGCGGCTCGATGGGGGAACTCGCATCCTTTGAAGGTCAGATCACCTTCACCAAATCGAGCACACGTTACGGCACCTTGTTGATGCGGACCTACTCGGCCAAGGACGGTTCCGTCCTCGAAGCCTCGGCTCTCAGGATTATGTACGCGAAGTAACGAGCCAACTCTCTTAGGCTCTCGTTATTAACGTTTCGATTAACAACATCGCCGTCGAGTGGGTCACCACGAACGACCAACTGAGCGACCTGGTCGCTAGCCGCGACCTCAACGCCGACTACGCCCTCGACACCGAGTTCACCTCGGGCCGTTGGTACAGCACGGAACTCTCGTTGGTCCAGATCGGCTGGCCCGACCGGATTGCCCTAATCGATCCCTACCTCGTCGACCTCACGCTGTTGGCCCCGCTCTTTCAGGGCGGCGGTCAGGCCCTCTTTCACGCCGCTCAAGGTGACCTCGAACTCTTGGAGATTGCCGTCGGAGTGCGCCCGTCTCGTCTCTTTGACACCCAGGTGGCCGGGCAACTCCTTGGCTACTCCACCCCGTCGTTGGCCTACATGGTGCAAAAGTACGTGGGAGTCTCACTGGATAAGACTCACCAACGCACTGACTGGACGGTCCGTCCGCTCTCCGAGCCCGTCCGCCACTACGCGGCCTCAGACGTGGCCCACCTGCACGAGTTGGTCGCCAAGGTGACGGCCGACATCGAAGCGCTTGACCGCTTGGCCTGGTTGGAGAGTGAGAACGAAGTTGTTCGCACCCAACTCTTCACCACCACCCCACCCGAAGAACTCTGGTGGCGACTCAGTCGAGCGACTGGTATTCCATCGGGTCGCCAACTCGGAGCCCAGCGTCTCGCCATCATGCGTAACGATCGGGCCCAGCGTCGCAACAAGCCGCTCTCCCACATCATCACGGATGACGCCATGGTCTCGCTCGCCAGCAAACCCCCGGCCACCCTGCGGGACTTCAAGAACCACAAGGGCTGCGCCAACATTCCCGAACCCTTCGCCATGGAGATCATCGATCTGCTCACCCGGGCCAAGGACGAGAGCCCCGGCGAACTGCGCCGTCTCCCCGGTGGAGCCCTCGATCCCGACCTCGAACCACTCGTCAATGTCCTCGCGGCCGTGGCCGCGCAACGCGCCATTGACCTCACGATTGATTTCAAGATCCTGGCTACCCGCAAGGACATCACCGACTTTGTCGCCCAGCAGCCCAGTCGAGTCGATGTGGCCTGGCGTCAAGCCGTACTCGGTGACGATCTGCACGCCCTCTTGCGCGGCGAAGCTTCCATCCAGGTACGAGACCAGCGCGTCGTCATTGAACGAGATGCCCCGCTCTGACGAGCGCATCACGTACGTGAAAAATAGGCGAAGTTTTACTTCGCGAAAACCTCAAAGCACCTAAAACTTCACCAAGAGATAACTCCAACTTCCTACCGTAGGTACGTGGCCCACTCAGTAAATTCCCTCCCCTCGCGTTCGCTGAGTGGCGCCGCAACCTTCTCCACGCCTCGAGGAACAGCCAATGGTTGATCCCGACGGTCGCATTGTGGTCCTCATCGTCGAAGATGAGCCCAGCTACGTCGACGCCTTAAGCATCGGACTCGTCGGTGAGGGATTTGTTGTCGCGGCCGCCAGCACCATTGCCGACGCCCGCACCCAGTTCGCCGCCGTCAAGCCCGACATTCTGTTGCTCGACGTCATGCTCCCCGACTGGAGTGGCATTGACTTTTGTCGCGAGCTGCGAGCCACGTCGGCCGTACCGATCATCATGGTGACAGCCCGCTCCGAAGAAGTCGACGTGATTTTGGGCCTCGAGTTTGGGGCCAGTGACTACGTCACCAAGCCCTACCGACTCCGCGAACTGATTGCCCGTATTCGAGCCGTGCTTCGTCGCAGCGGCAGCGAGCCGGCCAGTGACGTGATCATGAGCATCGGTGAGTTTCGGATTGACACCATTCGTCGCTCCGTGGTGCGTGACGGCGTCGAACTGGAACTCTCCCGCAAAGAGTTCGACCTGTTGGCCCTCTTTGCCTCCCGCCTCGGCCAAGTCGTTACCCGTGACGAATGTCTGGACGAGATTTGGTGGGGCCGCGACCTCGCCGATACCCGCACTCTCGACACCCACGTGAAGCGCTTACGCCAAAAGTTGGAAGTCGACCCGGGCAACCCCGTTCACCTGCTCACCATTCGCGGCGTCGGGTTTCGACTCGATCCGTGACCTAACCTTGCGCTATGCGCCAAGGTGACCTCGCCCCCGATTTTTCATTGACCGACCAGAACGGACAGACCCAACGACTGTCCTCACTTCTTACCAATGGTCCGGTAGTTCTGTTCTTCTACCCCGCCGCCATGACCTCGGGCTGCACCAAGGAAGCCTGTTCCTTCCGGGACAACGCTTCGGCCTTCGCTGACTTTCACGCCCAGCGTGTCGGTATCTCCATGGACGACGTGGCCAAGCAGGCCGAGTTCTCCTCCCAGCACAACTTCGACTACCCCCTGCTCGCCGACACCGACGGGGCCGTGGCGAAGTCCTACGGCGTCAAGCGGGCCATTGGTCTGCTTAAGGTCAAGCGCACCACGTTCGTTATTAACGAGGACCGCACGATTCGCGCCGTGATTAGTTCTGAGTTCAACATGAACGCCCACGTCGACCAGGCCCTGGCCGCACTAGCCAACTAGGCCCGAGGGTTGTAGTACCCGTTCATGGGATGATGACGGAGTTCTAGGAGCTCGTCAGTCACCGCCAGATTGAAACCACGACGGATGGACTCCGTGATAGCCAAACGATTGTTCTCGTAAATAGCGTCGTCGTCGTCGGCCTTGGGGTCGACCCACACCGCGGCGATAAGCAGCAAGTTGGGGGCCTCGGTGAGATCGATAAGTCCTTCGACCACGGCATCCAGTACCCCACTGGCCACACCCAACTGGGCCGCGCCCCACGTCAACGAGGCGTGACGATCAGAGGCAATAGTCGCCTTATTAACAAAGAGCGTCATGGGGAGAACGGGTTGATTAGGTCGGGCGATCACGACAAAGGAGCTGTGGCCCTCGCGCGGGGTCGCGAGCGCAGTAGCCCAAGCCGTTTCAACGGCACTGCCCTTCGGCCCCAGCATGGTGTTGGGGTGCGCCCCGTTAACGCCCTGGCCGGCGTAGGCCTCGCCGTAGTAGGTCGTCATGCCGCGGGCCACGTAGTCGGTGGCTCGGCGAAGACTTCAGTGCGGCCGTAACGATTCATTCGCAAGTGTTCGGACGAGACCGTGTTGGGTTTGGTGTCGTAGGCCAAGAGACCGACGTGTCGCAACGTGTCGCCCTGGATGGGTGAAACGCGATGGAGCGAGTTGCGACCTTCGAAGACCAGCAGGGTGCCGGGCGTCATGGCCAGGGTGACCACTTCGGAGTGATCGCCATCGAAGACGCGCTTCACTCGGTCGTACTGCTCGTCGTCGGCCGAACGCAGCTTGGGCACCATTTCGAAGTCACCACCCGTCTCGGCATCTTGAATGGCGAGGGAGACCACGAAGTCCGTCTGGTCGTAGTGCCACTGCAACTCGTCGTCCTCGGCCATCACGGCCAGGTTGAGTGCGCCACAGGGATCGGCGTAGTGAAAGAGGGGTCCGCGATTCAAAATGGTTTCGATGAAGTTGGTCACCAGGGGGTGTTCGTACAGTTGGCGCAGTGGTGAGGTCCGGGGAATGATGTCGTACCCGACCGCTCGCACGCCAAACTTCATGCGGTGACGACGGGGGTGACCTTCGGGCCACTCGTCACTCGGGGTCTCGAGATAGGCCGTGCCCATGCCGCCCGAGGGGTGCGCTCGTTCGGCCAGGGCTTCGGCGTCACGCACGAGAGCGGCCACGCCGGCTTCAGTAATAAAGCCGGAGAGTTCGGCCGCACCCAGTGAGACCACCTGCTGGCGGGCCTCCGCAATAACGGCTTGGCCCCGTGGAGAGTCCAGATCCGTAATTGGGAAGCGTTCGAGATCGACGAAGTCCAAAACGTCCATGGTGAGAGGGTAGTTGGAAACCGGCCCTCTTTCTAGAGCCGCCGTATCGTTTATCTGTGGCTCGACTCTTCGTAGATGTAACGCCCCTGCGGGAGAGCCGTAATTTTCGCCTCCTCTTCACCGGACACTTGGCCTCGATGCTGGGCAACCAACTGACCGTCGTGGCCATTGCCTACCAGGTGTATCAGCTCACCCACTCCAGCCTCTGGGTCGGCCTCGTCTCGCTCTTTCAACTGCCCTTTCTCATCTGGGGCTCGCTCTGGGGTGGGGCGCTGGGTGATCGCACCGACAAGCGACGCATCTTGTCGATCGGGGGCGCCCTGTTAGCGCTGCTGAGTTGCGGACTGGCCGTTAACTCAATGCTGGCGGATCCCTCGCTGGCGGCCATCGTGCTGCTCTCGGCCGCGGCGGCCTTTGGTGGCGGCTTTGTCAATCCCGCGCGCAACGCCTCGATTCCCCGCTTGGTCTCGCCCACCAAATTGGTTTCGGCCTACTCCTTAAATCAGGTCGGCATCCAAGTCGCCACCGTGGTGGGGCCAGCCATCTCCGGTCTGCTGCTCGCCGGGTTCGGTGTGGCCTCTTGCTACTGGGTCGACGTGGCCTCCTTCGTGGTCTTTGTTGGCGCGACGCTGCGCATGGACCCGCTGCCCCCGAGCGAGGGTGTCACCGCCATCTCGAGTTGGCGGGCGACCAAGGAAGGTTTGGCCTACCTGCGCACCCACAAGGTGGCCCAAGGCGTCTACGTGGCCGACCTCAACGCCATGATCTTCGGCATGCCCCGCGCTCTCTTCCCCGCCATGGGCCTCACGGTCTTTCACGGTGGTCCGCAGTTGGTGGGCCTCTTCTTCGCCGCCCCCGGTATCGGGGCCCTGCTCGGCGCGGTCACTACGGGTTGGGTCGAACGGGTCGAACGTCGGGGACGAGCCGTCATTGTGGCCGTGGCCGGATGGGGAGTGGCCATTGCCCTCTTCGGTCTCTCCCCCTGGGTTGGTCTCGCTCTGGTGGGTCTGGCCGTTGCCGGTTGGGCTGACGTGATCTCCGCCGTGCTGCGTAACGCCATCTTGCAAAGTCGCATTGAAGATCAGTATCGCGGTCGACTCAGTGCCATCCAAATAGCCGTCGTCACCGGTGGTCCGCGCCTCGGCGACTTAGAGTCGGGCGCGGTGGCGGGAATTACCTCAACGGCCGTTTCAGTCGTCAGTGGCGGACTGGCCTGTGTGGTCGGTTCCGTGTTCGTGGCCTGGCACTGGCGAGGCTTTTGGAACGAACGTGCTAGCGAACTGGGATTGAACGACGCTTCCCATTCGTAACGTTGGCCAGTTGGCCGCAGGCCGCGTCAATAGTGCGACCTCTCGTGCGGCGAACGGTCGCGTTCACACCGAGCTCTTCGAGTTCGTCACGGAAGTAACGGACCCGCGCGGCCGGTGAACCGATCACCAGAAAGCCCGGCGTGGGATTAAGGGGAATGAGATTGACGTGGGCCCCGAGTGGTCGGGCGTACTCGGCCAGTTCGTACAGAGCCTGGTCGGTGTCGTTGACGCCGGAGATAAGCGCCCACTCAAAAGAAATTCGTCGGCCCGTTTCATTACGCCACACTTCGCAGGCCTGGTAGAGCCGCTCGAGGTTGTAACGCTTGTTGATGGGAATCAGTTCATCGCGTTCGGCATCGTTAGCCACGTGCAAGCTGATGGCCAACGTCAACGGCAGACCCTCGAGGGCGAGACGCTCGATGGCGGGTGCAATGCCGACGGTGGAGACCGTCAAGTTACGAGCGGAGAGTCCCCGCTCGTGGTGCAGGGCGCGAATCGTGCCGACGGTCACGTCGTAGTTGGCCAGTGGCTCACCCATGCCCATGAAGACAATGTTCGAGATGCGTCGAGGGGCCGCGGCCCGGCCGGCCCGGACCACCTGTTCGACTACTTCGCCCAACGTGAGTTGACGAGAGAACCCGGCCTGGCCGGTGGCGCAGAAGGTGCAGCCCATGGCACACCCGGCCTGGGTCGAGATGCAGACCGTGACCCGATCCTCGTAGTTCATCAGGACGGTTTCAATGGTGTAGCCGTCGTGGAGTCGGTAGACCCACTTGCGGGTCGTGCCCTCGTCGGTCGAAACATCGTTGGCCACTTCGAGGGCCAGGGGCAGTTCGGCCGTCAGTTTTTCCCGCAGGGCCTTGGAGATTGTCGTGATTTCCTCGGGGAAGCGGTCCTGCTCCCAGATGCCCTGCCAGATCTGGTC
>CAFBLN010000026.1_pt1 | contig 15606 bp, 18 predicted proteins | sample 7268151 | NCBI WGS metagenome assembly CAFBLN01 (sample SAMEA6814035, study PRJEB35770) | uncultured Acidimicrobiaceae bacterium | biome: Freshwater; feature: Freshwater reservoir; material: water | place: Czech Republic | collected 2017-05-23 | depth 30m m
AACGCCTAAGCAGTAGCGCGGGCCGACTCGGCCGCTGCCTGCAACGTCCGATCAAACTCGCGTGATCCGTGAGCCATCGAGACGAACATAATTTCGTACGATCCAGGAGCCATCGCGATGCCGCGCGAGAGCATCTCGTGGAAGAACTTGCGGTAGAGCCCGTTGTCGCAAAGGACTTTCGCCTCATCAAAATTAGATGGAGCTGACACTTCGCTAGGGGCCAAGAAGAGACCAAGCAGTGGTCCTTGGGTGGGAATCACCGCGTAGAGGCCGTTCTCACGAATGACCGCTTCTAGATCTCTGGCGAACTTCTGCGCTGCCGTCGTCAGCACAACGTAGGAGGCCGTGTCCATGGCATTCATTACCGTGACACCGGCGGCCGTCGCCAAGGGGTTACCCGAGAGAGTGCCGGCTTGGTACACGGGGCCCAGCGGGGCCAAGTTACTCAGGAGTTCGCGGCTACCGCCAAAGGCACCAACAGGCAGGCCGCCACCGATGACTTTGCCGAAGCACCAGATATCGGGGGTAATGCCGAAGTACTCCTCGGCTCCACCACGGGCGAGACGAAATCCCGTGATGACTTCGTCAAAAATCAAGAGCGCACCCACGCGGTCGCACTCAGCGCGTAGTCCCGCCAGGAATCCGGGCGCTGGAGCAACGAGATTCATGTTGGCAGCCACTGGCTCCACGAGCACAGCCGCAATGGACTCGTCCAGTGTGGGCACAACGTTGTACGGCGCGACGAGGGTGTCGCCCACCGCACCAGCGGTGACACCGGCCGAGTCGGGCAGACCCATCTGCGCCACACCGCTACCACCGGCGACCAACAGGGCGTCAGAGTGTCCGTGGTAGCAACCGTCAAACTTGAGAATCTTCGAACGCTTGGTAGCCCCGCGAGCGAGTCGTACCGCACTCATCACGGCCTCGGTCCCCGAACTAACGAGTCGCACTTGTTCCAGACCAGTGACGCGGGCCACCATGGCTTCGGCCAATTCGACTTCACCTTGCGTGGGGGCTCCAAAGGTCGTACCGAGTGCGGCCCGTGACTGGATGGCCGCCACCACATCGGGGTGAGCGTGACCGAGCAGTGAGGCGCCGTAGCTCTGGACGTAGTCCACGTACGTCGTTCCTTCGACGTCAGTGACGTAGGCGCCTGAACCCGAAACGACGGTGTACGGGGTCCCTCCGACACTACGGAAACTTCGCACCGGAGAATCGACACCACCGGGAATCACAATCTTCGCGCGGTCGAACCACGCCTCGTTAGTCATTGTCATCGCTGCAACACTTCGGCGATTTCTTTGGCGAAATAGGTCAGAACGAAATCGGCACCGGCGCGACGCACTGCGAGCAATTGTTCGAGAGCCACAACTTCGCCGTCGATCCATCCGTTAGCGGCAGCAGCCTTGATCATGGCGTACTCCCCACTCACGTGATACGCGCATAAGGGAACATCGAGTTCTCGGCGGAGGTCGCTCACAACATCGAGATACGTCATGGCCGGCTTCACCATGATGATGTCCGCACCCTGCTCAACATCAGCACGGGCCTCACGGAGTGATTCGCGACGATTGGCCGGATCTTGCTGGTAAGTCTTGCGATTACCACCACCGGCAATCTCCACGCCGACGGCTTCACGGAAGGGTCCATAGAGACCACTGGCGTACTTGGCGGCGTAGGCCAAAATGACGGTGTCGAGATAGCCGGCCCCGTCGAGACCCTGCCGAATAGCGCCGACTTGGCCGTCCATCATGCCGCTGGGAGCCACGACGTGCGCTCCCGCTTCCACCTGGGCCAAGGCGGTGCGAACGTAGAGCTCGAGCGTGGCGTCGTTGTCGACGGTTCCGTCGGCCTTCACCACGCCACAGTGGCCGTGGGAGGTGTATTCATCCAAACAGAGGTCCGACATGATGACCATGGAGTCACCGAACTCACTACGGATTTCACGGAGGGCCACTTGGGCGATCCCGTTGGCATCATAGGCACCCGAACCCAACTCATCCTTGGAGTTCGGTACGCCAAAGAGGATGAGGCTACGTACACCGCGGTGATACAACTCGCGCACCTCAGCGAGTAGTGACGGCACGGTGTGTTGAAACTGACCTGGGAGTGAAGAAATCGTCTTCGGCTCCGAGAGGCCCTCGGCGACAAAGAGAGGTGCCACAAGGTCATCCAAACTCAGGGTGGTCTCGGCAACTAGTTGACGGAGAGCTGCAGTCGAGCGGAGTCGGCGAGGACGTTCAGTCGGGAAAGCCATGAGTTCAGGCTAGTAGCCACGATTTCATGTACTAAAAGAGGGCGCTCTCAATTTCTTCGGGAGTGGCTGCCATCACCACGGCGGAGTGGGTTTCCCTGACGGCCTCAGCCGTGGTCGTGCCCTGGGCCACTACAACCGTTTCGGGGCGGATATGGGGAGACGCCACCGCCCACGCCGAAGGGGCGCCGATGACCACAACGTCTGAAGTGGCCAATAGGTCTTGATCCATGCTGGTGAGCACCCGAGGCGTAGTTTCGTAGACGGCAACGTGCGTGTGAGCCAAGCCACGCGCCGCGAGGCCATTGGCTAGCTCGGGGCGAGGATGGAGGGCACCGAGTGAAAGTACGGGTGTCGCCAAGTCCATCGCAGCGATTGAAGTCGCCGAGAGGGCGGGTGACAAGTGTGCGCCTGACACGCCCTGTAGTTCGAGAGCGCGCAGCGTGGCGGGACCAACGGTCACCACGATGGCGCGAGGAAAGCGTTGTTGCGCCCTAGCCACAAACATGGCGGCGCGGGCACTCGTTACCACAATGGACTGGGGATCGTCACCGAGTCCGTCTAGGGCACGATCGACTTCCGCCATCTCAAATTCACGGGTGGTGGTCAAAGGGAGCTCTTGAACGAAGCAGCGACCTTCGAGACGACGACGTACTTCGTCGTTTCGAGGTGGCTCTCGCGTCAGAGTTACGCGCTTCACGTCACCGACTCGTTGGTAGATCGCCGCCACCAAGCTCATCACGAATGTAACGAGCGACCAAGACTCCGAGTGCCTGGGCGTCACTACCGGACTCTCTAAAGCGCAGCACGCGGATCCCCGATGGTGCCGCCATCATTCCACTTAAGGAGAGAGTGCCGTTGTGCCACGTGGCGTGGGCGGCGGCGGGAATCGCACAGCCCGCACCGAGCTCGGCCAAAAAAGCGCGTTCGCAGGTCAAGCGAATAGCCGCATCTGCATCGTGAATCGCCGCGAGTGCCCGCAGCGTCACCGCATCATCGGGTCGGGTTTCCAGAGCAATGGCCCCTTGGCCTACTTGAGGGACGAACCATTCGGGATCGAGGCGCTCGGCGATCTGCTCGCTCCACCCCAGACGATCAAGGGCTGCCGCCGCGGCCACGACGGCGTCAATGCCCGACTCGTTAACGGCCGCCAGACGGGCCGCCATATTTCCACGGAGCTCCACGAAGTTCAGGTCGGGGCGTCGCTCCGCCAACAGGGATCGGCGGCGAGGAGAGCCGGTCGCCACCGTAGCGCCCGGACCCAGACCGGCCAATGAGCGGCCCACGAGCACATCGGCCGGATCGCGACGTTCGGGGACGCAGGCGATGATGAGACCTTCGGGCGTTACCGAAGGTAAGTCTTTGGCCGAGTGGACGGCCACGTCGGCTCGTCCCTCCAAGACAGCGTGTTGAACCTCGGCGGTAAAGACGCCCTGACCGGCAATTGTGGTGAGCGGAACATCGTTTTGACGATCACCTGTTGTAACAACCTCGACAATTTCGCACGTCGTGCCCGATAGTTCGAGTCGGCTCGCGACCTCCGTGGCCTGAGCCAGGGCTAGTGGCGATCGACGAGTCGCGAGTCGCAGGTGGCTCACAGGTCAAAGAGGTTGCGTAGCGCTTCGGTAAGGCGCTGACCTCGGTCCGTTCCGGCAGAATCTTTGAGCCCCAGGGTGGGCTGGTGCGCGATCTTGGCCACGATTGAGCGAGTTAGTGACTCCACCATCTCCCACTGGTCCGCAGTCAAAAACGAGAAGTCTGACTGGCGCTTTGACAATTCCATTCGACGAATATCTTCAAACCGTTCACGCAATTCCGACACGATGGAAGCGGCGCCTCGCGACCGGCGATCTTCGAGATACTTCTCAACTTCAGACCTCAAGATTTCTTCGGCTGCTTGTATTTCGTCACGACGTTCAGCCAATGAGCGGTCAATCACTTCACGGAGGTGCGCGATGTCGAGTCGTCGAACGTGCAGCAGCGTATCGACATCACCATCAACGACCCGGGGCATGCCGAGGTCCACAATAAGGACGGGAGTCTGGCTACCGGCAAAGTCACTGATACTCAAGAGTGTGTGAGGGACTTCAATAGCCGTCACCACAATCGACGCTTGGTGTAGGTGCTGGGACGCTTCCTCTAGGGATACGGCCTTAATACGGTCATCGGCGAGTTCCACCAACACGGCATCGGCGTTAGCCACCGTCCTATTGGCCACCATGATGCGCTCGAGTCCGAGGCGGTCATCGCTCAGTCCCTTGACAATGCCCTGGCCTAACTGGCCCGCGCCATACACAATGGCGGTAGCGCCACTTATGGTTGCGCCAAGTTCGTGGCGAATGAGGTCAACGGTGGCTTGAGCGAAGCTGGTCGTGCCCCGAGCAATAGCCGTTTCGCTTCGGACCTTGCGACCGGCGGCAATGGCCCTCTGGAAGAGTGCGGAGAGCTCGGCACCGACGGCGTGCTCCTCTTCGGCCCGTTCGAGCGAGCGTCGTAGCTGACCGAGTACTTCAAACTCCCCCGGCACCACCGACTTCAATCCAGCGGCCACAGAAAAAAGATGGGTCGATACACCGCGATCAAAGTGGATTTCTAAAACTGGTGAGATCTCATCCTCGGGAACGTTGGTTATGGTCGAAAGCGTGGCCGTGATCTCTTCAACGGCTCCGTGAAACCGATCGATTACGGCGTAGACCTCAGTGCGCAAGCACGTGGAGACCAAGACGGCCTCTTGAATATTGGCGTTCGCCAACAGCGTGCCGAGAGCCTTGCCAAATTCATCGTCAGGGACCGTAACGCGCTCCAACAAATCCAGCGTCGCCCGCTCGTGATTTAGTCCAACTGAGAGAAAAGACACGTGACCTCCGCCCCCATGCTAGGAGGGTCGAGCCGCAACCGGCGGGGTCGTAAGTCCCAAAGTGCGCAGGAGACCGCCGCCGAGGGGCCCGGTTCCATTGGTGAGGTGGTAGGCCAGAATCTGCAATTCGATCGAAAAGTCCACGTACCGAACAGCGGTACCGACCGGCACCTCCAGCACCATGGGGGAGAAGTTCAATATTGCGTGGATATTGGCCTCGACGAGGGCGTTGGCCGTTTCTTGGGCTACTTCCGTTGGTGTGCAGATAACGCCAATGGTGGCGGGCGAGATGCCATCTCGAGGATCACGGACAGTGACGCCCGCAATTTCGGTGCCGATGAGTTGCGGGTCAACATCGTAGAGACCGACGATTTGGGCTCCACGGATAAGGAAGTTGTTGGACCCCGCGAGCGCGCGGCCAAGATTTCCCAGACCAATAATGACCACGTCGTAGAGACGGTTGTGACCGAGTGCTTCATCGATTTGTACTTCGAGGGTCTGTACGTCATACCCCGAGCCACGGGTACCGAGTGGACCGAGTCCGGAGAGGTCACGACGGACCGTAGCGGCAGTGACTCCCGCCAGTTCCCCAAGACGCTTCGAGTCGGTCTTGGTCAGACCACGACGCAACATCTCCTGAGCAATCCGTTGATAGACCGGAAGTCTGGCAATAGTGGGCTCAGACAGTTGGCGATTGCGGTTGATGGCACTCGACATATTGGAAACCGTTCCTAGCGACCCAGTTGGCGACTGCGCTCGGAGGCGGCGGCAACGGCTTCGAGGAATGCGGCACGAACAGCGCGGGCTTCGAGCATGCGCAGCCCGGCAGCGGTCGTGCCACCCGGTGAGGTCACTTGACTGCGGAGCTCTTCGGGCGTTGAGTCAGATGCAGCCAAGAGGGCGGCAGAACCTTCGAAGGTACCGATAACAAGTTGACGTGACACTTCACGGGTAAGACCCTGATGGACGCCGGCTTCGACCAATGCCTCTACCACCATGTAGAGGTAGGCCGGCATGGGGCCCGACAGGCCCGTCACGGTATCCATGTGCTTTTCACTCACTCGAACGACGATGCCAACGGCCCCGAGCACCGAAGTGGCCCAGTCCAAGTCATCCTTGGTCGCGAAATCGCCCCCCGAAATGGCGGACACACCCTTACCAACGAGCACGGGGGTATTAGGCATTGAACGGATGACCGCTGCACCATTAGGTAGCGTCGCTTCAATTCGCTTTGTCGAAAGTCCTGCCACGACCGATAGCACGCGTCGGATTCCGACGGCACCAATGAGACGGGCGGCACCTTCTGCCTGATCGGGCTTGACTGCCAAGATGGCGCTAGTGGTCTGGGGGTCAACGTGCTCGAGTTCCAGCGAAGCGAGCACGGTCACGTCGGGAAGTTCACTCGTGAGTACGTCACGAGTCTGTACTGAAGATTCAATAATTGCGAGACGAGCTGGTTCACACCAGCCGGCTGCGATAAGGCCCTTTGCGAGCGCTCCGCCCATGCGTCCGCCGCCAACGATGATGAGGTCAAATGCCATACCTACACGCTAGTGCAGTTGTGAAAGTTCGACTTATCGAGTGGCTAAGGTGCCGTCGAACCGTTGCGAGGCGTTTGGGCTATGCGGGACGTTCAGTTGGCGAGTCTCTCGATACGAGCTAGGAACGGGATTGTCGAGTGACTCGTCGCCGATAGGCCGACGCGTATCCCCGTGCCATCAAGGTGGGAAAAAGCTCATCAACGTAACGCAGGGCCGCCCCACTGATTTCGTCAAATAGTTCGCTCGAGGCGTCGCCCACTGGGAATCGCATTACAAGATACATACCGTTATCGGGACCAATGGCCAGATGGAGTGGATAGAGATCGAAATTCTTCGCCATCGCTATCGTCAAAACTTCGGAAACATTCTCCTCGGGTGGGGGCATGAGTTCAATCTCAACGTAAACGGTGCGCTGGCGCAACGTCATCCAAATGGCGACGAACTGCTTCTCTTCACCGGCGAAGCGAAGGAGCCACTGTTTCTTGCCGTCTGATGAGATCCCGGTCTCGGCAGCGAGCAGCATCTCGTCGTCAAGTAGGCGTTGAGACCAGGCATCAAGCGTCCGCGCAAACTCTTCGGCCGCCGCCACGTCGGTTATGGGTGTCGAACTCATCAGGGGCAGAGCAGCAGTGCGCCCGATTGGAGCCGGTGCACTAGATCGGAAATCGCTTCGGCCGTATGCCGCCAGGTGTAACGCCGGGCCATCGTGGCACTGGCCTGGGCCATCCCGGCACTCACGGCGGGATCAAGGACGTGCTCAATCGCGTCGGCCCAGTCGTTCGGCGCTCGCGATGCCAGGAGCAGGCCATTTTGACCGGGGGTAATGAGGGTCAAAAGTCCGCCGACGGCCGAAGCTACGACGGGTGTTCCGCACGCTGCCGATTCGAGGGCAACCAGGCCAAAACTCTCGGCCAATGACGGCACCAGAGTTAAGTCGGCAGCGCGAAACCATGATGAAAGTAGTTGGTGCGACTGCGGGGCCACGAGAGAAACTGACTCGATTACACCCGCTTCGGCGATTCGACGTTGTAGTCGGTCAAGTGTTTCACGTCCGCTCGGACCGCTGGGGCCCCCAACGATGGCGAGATGGCCCGTGCCACTGCGACGGCGCACCTCGATAAAGGCCTCGAGGGCGAGGTCGACACCCTTGAGATCTTGGATACGTCCCGCAAAAAGGAGGAGCGATTCGTCATTGGGCATTCCGAGCGCACGACGTGCTTCAGCCTTAGTGCCGGGTGAAAAGAATGCGTGTTCCACACCCAGTGGAACTATGTGCACGCGAGCAGGGTTTGCACCGTAGAAGTCAACAATCTGCTGTGCCTCGATGTCGCAGCTTGCCAAAATGGCATCAGAGCAAGCCATAATTCGTTCTTCTTCAGCTGCCCGTTCGCTCGATGCTTCACCGAACGTGAGCGCCTTCACGCGGTCGAGAGTGTGAAATGTCATGACTAGGGGAATATCTAGTTCATGCTTCAGCCAGTGACCGGCAATGCCACTGAGCCAGTAGTTCGCATGCAAAATGTCGGGTTTAGCATTACAGCCCATCAGGACCCCAACGGAACGAGCAAAGTCATCAACCCAGAGCCGCAGTTCCTTCATAGGCAGGGACGTCGTAGGTCCGGCCGTGACGTGATGCACGGTGAGCCCCGGCTCCACTTGGACCAGATCGCGCTGGGCGGGACTGTCGCGGCGAGTGTAGATATCGACAGAGTGTCCTTGGCGAGCTAATGCTGCTCCCATTTCGCGAACGTAGACGTTCATACCACCACCGTCGCCAGTTCCCGGTTGAGCTAGCGGGGAGGTGTGGTAGGAGAGAACGGCGAGACGGGCCATTATGGCGTCTCTTCCTTGGCGACGGGCGCGTTGTCGGCCAGAAAACTGCGCAGAATGGTGAGTAGAGCTTGGCGTTGTGATTCGGTGAGGCGGACATCGGACTGAATGCTCACCTCGGTAGAGCCCTGACGCTCCTCATCCAAAATCCCGGCCTGTACGTAGAGCGATTCGGCAGAGATTTGGAGACCTTTGGCGATACGTTGCAATATGTCGGCGCTGGGACGTCGGAGATTGGCCTCAATCTGAGAGAGATACACGTTGGATACACCGGCCAGTTCACCAAGCTTACGGAGTGAGATCTGGGCCTTGGCGCGGTGCTCGTGGATAAATCCACCAAGTCCTTCTCTATTCTCATTCACTCCTACAGCGTAGGAGGTTCAGGCAGGGTTTGGAATAGCCAGACGCTGGGGATACGCCAACCATCTGATGGCTCCGATCGGGACCACTCCAAAGGAACGCGAATCGGTGGACGCTTGGGCGTTGTCGCCCACGAGCCACACCCCCTGGTCCGTGACAGTCTCGACTCGTTTCATGATCTCGCGGGAGCGGTCCTCAGGAAGCGGCACGATGACCACCACACTGGCTCGAAGCGGACGCCAGCGACGCACCGCCCAGACATATTCCCCTGGTCGATAGGTCGGAATCATCGAGACGCCGACCACCTCAATCCGGCGAACCACGGGGCGGAGCAAGACGGCGAGAGCGCGAACCAGCATGGTCGCTAACCTAAAGCACAACAACGCGTCGACCGACCCTGGTCGGCATTTCTTGGAAAGGGAGACTCATGAACGTCTTTCAGCGCATTACCGCCGCCTTTGACGGCACCGCCACTGCCGTTTCGGCTCACTGCGACCTGCCTTGCGGCGTCTACGACCCCGCTCAGGCCAAGCTTGAGGCCCAATCTGTGAAGGCCTGCATGGAAAAGTACGCGGCCAGCAGCGACGCCGACTTCAAGGTCCGCGCAACCGGAATCAAAGAAGAGCGCGCCGAACTGGTCAAGCACCACCTCTGGGTTCTCTGGACCGACTACTTCAAGCCCGAGCACCTCGAAGCTCACCCCACCCTGCACGACCTCTTCTGGAAGGCCACCAAGAGTGCCGGCGAAGCTAAGAAGACCAACGACGTTGCCGTGGCCGATCGCCTCTTGAGCGAAATCGACGCGATTGCCGAGATCTTCTGGGCCACCAAGAAGTAAGTACTTACAAAAAATGCCCCGGTGCATCGCACCGGGGCATTTTTCAATTCCAGTTACAGCGTCCAATACGTCTGAATCAACCAGGCCGAAAGCCAGACCAGTCCAATCAGTCCGACACCGAGGAGACCAGTTAGCCACGGACGGCGGTCCAGCACCTTAGAGCGACGAATCGGGTTTTCAAAGAAGCGATAGGACAACGCGGCACAAATCAGCGCACCGACAATCTGTTCAACACGTGAAAGCACGGACAAGTTGGTGGTCTCGCCGTACTTCAACAGAACGTACTGAATAGGAATATTCAGCCACGCGAAGTGAAAGAGGTAGAGAGAGTAGGAGATGTCGCCGATGTAACGGAGGGGCTGCTTCGAGAACCAGCCACTCGGAAGAGCCAGAGATGTCGACCCACCAGTCCACAGCAGGAATCCGGCTGGAGCCACGGCCCACCACGTCAGCACGCCTGGTACGTGGCTGGTATCGGTGAGTTTCATCGCAGCGGCGATGATAATCACGAAGCTGACCCACTGTCCGACTTGGACCAGGCGGTCATTCTTAATCTTCAAGGTTGTGGGTAGGGCGGCTAGCAACGCACCAAACCCGAGTTCCCAGAAACGAGTGAACGGGGAGTAGTAGGCCGACACTGGATTGCGAGTGGTTTCATACGCACTCCAGATGGCTGATGCGGCCACAAGTAGACCGAGAAACACGGAGAGAATCACACGATGACGACGGAGGCCGAATAGAGCGGCCGAGACGAAGAGAACGAGTGGAAAGACAAAGTAGAACTGCTCTTCAACGGCCAGGGACCAGTAGTGCAAAATCAAAGATGGGGGTTGGCCCTGGGAGAAGTAATCAGTTCCGACAGTGATGAAGTGGAAGTTCGCCGTGAATAGTGAGGCCCAGCGAGCGTCAGCCAGAAGTGGTTGCGAGGAGAACGGCCCGATCCAATGGAAGGCCGCCACCAATGTGCCGATAATCACCAACGTTGCAGCGGGCATGATTCGACGAATACGACGGGCGTAGAACTTGCCAAGTTGGCGCACCACATTTTGTCCCGACTGGCGAAGCAGGAGTCCGGTAATCACGAATCCGCTGATCACGAAGAAGACGTCGACGCCGATGTAGCCACCGGCGAAATTAGCGACTTTGGCGTGGGCCAAAATCACCAAAATGACAGCCAGCGCACGAAGACCCTGGATATCCCGGCGGAAATACTGGGCCTCATTCTCCGGAGTTGCTTCGGCGAGTAGTTGATCGTTACTCATGGTCGTCACTTTCATTTAGCTGGGGGTGTTGGACGCACGTGGTTAATAGCGGATTATCAACGAGCCGCTCCCGGTCAATGGGGGCTTGGCATACGGCACAAAGTTGGTATGTGCCATCGGCGAGACGACGCATCGCAACGTCCACCTCACTCAGCAATGCCTCAATGTTTACGACGGACTCATTTTCGATTGTCACGGTGCCACCCTACTAAAGCCCGAAAAACCTCTTCTGCCTGCAGAAAAGGCCTACTGAGCACACTTCAATGACGGAACCCTTCGATCGACGGCAAGCACCTTTGTCCATCACCCCGTGCCACGTGTTCAACGCCGGCCCCTACAGCCATCGACTCACGCACAATAAATCGTCATCCTTTTGTAACCGTTTTGCTTACCAACGCCCAGCCTGAATCTCTAGTATTTCTACTATTACAAGTTCACCACTAGCAAATGAGGTAATAATGCAACTTTCCATTCAACATTTCGCTCGACGGGCACTTGCGGGTCTCGTTCTATGCCTTCCCTTGGTGAATGCCAGCATGCAGAACGCCGACGCCACTTCAACGACTGTCCGCGTGGTGGGCTACTCAATCGTTCGAAGTGCCTTCACGGCCTTGGAAACAGCGTTTGCAGCAACTCCGGCGGGGGCCAACGTAACGTTTACTAACAGCTTTGGAGCGTCGGGCACCCAGGCGACCAACGTCGCCAACGGTCAACCGGCCGACCTAGTGAACTTCTCACTCGAGCCAGATATCTCCACAGTGGTGGCTAGCGGCCACGTGGCCGCCAACTGGAAGGCCCAGTCCGTAAAGTACGCCGGGGTTAACCCTTCCTACACCGGGAAGCGCCAACAGACGGTGTACACCACACCCGGCATTGTGACTGACTCCATCGTTGTTTTTGTCGTACGGCCTGGCAACCCTAAGAACATCAAGGATTGGGATGATCTCACAAAGACCGGGGTGAACATCATCAATCCCGATCCGCGAAGCTCTGGATCGGCCAAATGGAATCTTCTCGCCGGATACTCCGCCCAACTTTCAGCTGGGAAGACCTCAGCCAAGGCGCAAGACTTTCTTGGCCGGTTAATTCAAAACATCACGATTCAACCAACGAGCGGCTCCCTTGCGCTGGCTAGCTTCATTGCGGGTAACGGTGATGTGCTCTTGAGTTACGAGGATGATGCTCTCGCAGCGATAGCGGCCGGCAAGGCTATTCAGATTGTCACTCCCCCCACGAGCTTCCTCATCGAAAATCCTGCAGCCTTAACGAAAAGCGGAGAGACTAACCAGGCAGCCAAGGACTTCTACAAGTTCATTTTTTCAACAGCTGGTCAGACCATCTGGGCGCAGCAGGGTTACCGACCGGTCTTGAAGTCTGTGGCGACATCTAATAACAGCTCTTTCCCGAAGTTCGCCAAGGCGAAGAGCCTGTACACCGTCAACGCACTGAACAAGCAAGGCTGGAGTGCCGTTGACCCGATGTTTTTCTCGCCGACCGTGACGTTCGGGAGCGACAAGAAACATCCAAAGACCGGCATTGTGACCCACTTTTTGCAACTTGCCGGACACTAAATCCAAGCTGCTAGCTGTGCCGAATGGCTCACAGTTTTCTGCGAGTCATTCGGCGCAGTCTTGGCGCCTAAGACAGAGTCAATTCTGGGCATCACTGAGGCGACACTCACTCTTATCGACCTACCTGAGCATGTTGGTCTTGATCCCATTCGCCGCCCTCCTCACTCATGCATTCAGCGGTGGTCCGAGTGGCTTTTTTCGGGCTATCAGTCAACCAGAGGCTGTCCGCGCACTCGAACTCACCATCTTCTGTGCCGCGTTAACTACATTGATTAATGCAGTGATGGGCACCATGATTGCCATTGTGCTGGTTCGCGACCAATTTGCGGGCAAGCGAATCATCGATGCGATTATCGACATCCCCTTCGCCCTACCAACGATTGTGGCTGGCGTTACCTTGATGACACTCCTGGGTCCCCTCTCACCGATTCACCTGACTTTGGCCAACGCTTGGACGGGAATCGTCGTCGCATTGCTCTTCGTGACTCTGCCTTTTACGGTTCGCACCGTTCAGCCCGTTCTGGAAACGATGTCTTTAGATGGCGAAAGGGCCTCCGTGACTCTGGGCGCCTCCCCCTGGCGCACCTTTCGGAGCATTACATTGCCCTCACTGGTTCCCGCGATTCTTACGGGCGCCGGACTTTCATTCGCTCGCGCGGTTGGCGAATTTGGGTCAGTCGTTTTTATATCCGGGAATCGACCCTTCCATACCGAGGTCGCGAGCTCCTACATCTTTATGTTGAGCCAAAGCCAGGACTTTGAGGGCGCTGCTTCAGTCTCGGTGTTCTTGCTTTTCGTTGCCATCATGATCTTGACGGTGTTCGCCGCGTTCTCGCGGCGCTGGTCCGCGAGGCTTGGGTAAAGCCATGAGAACGCTTCGAGCTATAACCGTTTTCTACGTAGCATCGCTCATTGGGGCGCCCCTATACCTGGTGTTTCACGAGACGCTGATTCAAGGATCGCACGGCCTGTGGATCTCCCTCCACGACCCCCAGATGCTCGCCGCGATGCGACTCACTGCAGTCATCGCTTTGGTCGTAACGCCATTTAACGTCATCTTTGGTGTTGGCGCATCACTCGCTATTGTTCGACGGCCAACTCGTTGGACTCGCATATTGGATCTTGGTATTGACGTACCGCTAGCCATCTCACCAATCATCGTCGGGGTGATGCTCGAGCTGGCGTACTCATTCAATGGTTGGTTCGGCGCCCCATTGGCGGAACACGGATTCCGCATTATGTTTTCCTGGCCGGGCATCGCCATGGCGTCAGCAGTTGTATCTCTGCCACTGGTATCCCGAGAACTCATTCCGCTCTTGCGTGAAATTGGCGAGAGCCAAGAACTCACGGCCGCAACGCTGGGGGCCGGTACGTGGCGCACCTTCTTCACGATCACCTTGCCGGCGATGCGCTGGGCACTTGCCTACGGCCTACTCCTCACATTGGCTCGCGTGATTGGCGAATACGGCGCAGTACTCATTGTTTCGGGCAACGTTGCATTCCAAACTCAAACACTCACGCTGAACATTGGTGAGAATTTTGAGAACTACAACCAGTCACTTGGCTTTACCGGGGCGTCGCTTTTAGCGCTGACCTCAATCATCGCTCTCTTCACCCTCAACATAATCAAACAACGCGAAGGAAGTCGTCGTGAGCATTGAACTCCAAGGTATTAGTAAGTCCTACGGCGATAGCCAAGTCCTCTTCAACATTTCGGCTGAATTGAAGTCGGGCACGATGACTGCACTCGTGGGTCCATCCGGTTCGGGCAAATCAACGCTTCTCAGGATTATTGCGGGACTTGAACCCCATGGCAATGGGAATGTGTTGATTGAAGGACGGAACGTCACAAATGTTCCTGTGCGCCGACGAAATATTGGATTCTGTTTTCAGGACTACGCACCATTCCGTCATATGACTGTGGCTAACAATGTTGCATACGGTCTGCACGTCCGGAAGGTTCGCAAGGCTGAAATCCGGACACAGGTTGGCGACATGTTGGAACGCGTGGGTCTCGAATCCTTCGCTCAGCGGTATCCCCACGAGCTCTCTGGGGGCCAGCGTCAACGTATGGCTCTCGCGCGTTCGCTCATCATCAAGCCAGAAGTTCTCTTGCTGGACGAGCCCTTCGCTGCGCTAGACGCCCAGGTCCGCGCTGATCTCCGACTATGGGTTCGAGGGCTGCAACGCGAATTGGGGATTACTACCATTCTGGTGACGCACGACCAATCAGAAGCTATGGAAGTTGCCGACCAGCTCGTGGTGCTCCACTCCGGGCAGATACAGCAGATGGGAACACCACAGGAAATCTACGACGCACCGGCGAATCAATTCGTCCAGAATTTTCTCGGCCCAATCACAACATTCGAAGGCGCGGCTCTTCGCCCTCATGCGCTGCAAATAAACCGAGAGCAGCGTGGCACTGCCGCCACTATTCATGATGTCATTCGATTGGGTTTTGAGGTGCGTGTGATTGTCGAACTCGCTGATGGCTCCACGCTCTGGGTACAGATGACTCATGACGAAGCATTGGTAATGTCTCTATTAGTGGGCGAGAGGGTCTACGTCACCATGCGGGCGTCTACTTAGACCCCAACATTGAATTACGATGTGCCAGGGGCCGCTAGCTCATCGGGAAGAGCAGGAGACTTTTAATCTCAAGGTGCCGGGATCGAGACCCGGGCGGCCCACCACCTTTTTTGCAGTGCTTGACCTCTACTAGGCCCTTTTAGGGAAGCGGAGTGGTCATATTGATGGCCACGCTTGCGGGGAACGAAGTTGTAATACCCGTCAAGGCAGTGGTCTTTTGTCAGCTCCGAAAATGTACCGGATCTGTGCAATAACAGCCTGCTGCGTTGGTCACCAGCTCGTAGTCACTGGTTCGGCCGGTGACGAACATCCATCTGACGCCAGTCCTGAGAGCCTAAGGCCAATGAGGCCACCCCTGGAACTGCACAGGCTGTGGCAATGCCAATAAGACGCTTCATGGTTCCCCTCATAAATAATTCGTTACGAAGACGACACGAGCGACCCATGGAACGGGTAGTCATCTTTAATAATTTTCGATGGCGAAGGCCGATATATGCGAGCGCA
>CAFBLN010000027.1_pt1 | contig 15218 bp, 14 predicted proteins | sample 7268151 | NCBI WGS metagenome assembly CAFBLN01 (sample SAMEA6814035, study PRJEB35770) | uncultured Acidimicrobiaceae bacterium | biome: Freshwater; feature: Freshwater reservoir; material: water | place: Czech Republic | collected 2017-05-23 | depth 30m m
CTCGCAGCGAGTCTGGTCTCTTAGAGATTGCCCAACTACGCCCAGATCTGCTGCAGGCTGACGCCGCGATTGTGGCCGAACCAACTGGGGGAGCCGTTGAGGCCGGTTGCCAAGGGACGCTCCGTCTCGGTCTTACCGTCCAGGGTCTTCGCGCTCACACCGCACGCCCCTTCACGGGTCGCAACGCCATTCATCGCCTCGGTGCCGTCATTAACCAGGTGGCGCAGTATGAACCGCGTGTGGCAGTCGTGGACGGGATTGCCTTCACTGAGCAGCTCCAAGTCGTTTCAGTTGGTGGCGGAATTGCGCCTAACGTCGTGCCCGACAGCGCCACCCTGGTTCTCAATCACCGCGTGGCCCCTGACCGCTCGCTCGATCAAGCAGTCACGGCGGTTCGTGAGTATCTCGGTGATCTCTTAGAGGACGAAGATGTCCTCGAGGTACTGGACTGGGCTCCAGCAGCCCCGCCATCGCTGACGCACCCTGTTATTCAGTCGCTTGTCGCTGCTTCTGGTCAGCCCGCCCGCGCCAAGGTCGGTTGGACCGATGTGGCGACACTGCACGAGATGGGTATCCCGGCGACCAACTTTGGTGCCGGCGATCCACTCTTAGCCCATCGTTCTGATGAGTTTGTCACCGAGTCCGAGCTCTCAGACTTTGCAGCAACGCTACGGGGTCTGCTCTTTTCCTAGAGAGCACTGGCGCAGACAAGAGCGCCAATCCAAAGTACCGTTCGGACCCAGTGCCACAACTGGAGTCGGCCCAAGTGACTACTCGTGCGTTCAGCAGAAATCGCATTGTGCTGAGGCACCGCGCCTAGGACAGTGACAAGGACACCAAGAAGTGCGAAGAGGCCATGCGTGAATGCGAGAACGCGCTCTGGGCCGCTTACGATCCACGCCGCACAGAGCAGGCCTTGCAGCAGCCAGGCGGGGGCGACCGCAACGCTGATGGCGCTGCTGTGACGCTGGTGGTAGGAGGGCCATTCGTTAATGCCAACGGCACTAAAGGCGGGGTAGACAACGATACCAACCACCACGGCGAGGCCAACGAGATAGCCATCCGTCACGAGCAGGAATGTTCTCATGGGTATCGGTTTACCAATTCGTGTTGTTACTCGTGCACCGGCAGTTTCGATCCGTAGATCTAGAAGGGTGCTGCTAGTAGTTGCGCAGAACCGAGATTACTTTGCCGTAGATCACGACATCGTTGGCGTCGAACTCCATTGGCTCCATCGTTGCATTCTCGGGCTGCAGGATCACGCGACTGCCCTGAGGGAAGTAGCGCTTGACTGTTGCCTCTTCACCGGGAATACCGGCGACAATAATCTCACCCTTATTAGCCGTGACTTGTCGTGAGACCACCACGAAGTCACCGGGCAAAATAGCCGCGTCAATCATTGACTCGCCTCGAACTTTCAACACGAAGGACTCGCCGCGACCAGCGAACTCTTCAGGCAGCGCCATGAACTCGCCCTGAGTCTCCGCAGCGAGGACCCCGGTTCCGGCAGCCACGTCACCAATGAGAGGAATGTTGCGAACACCGCGAACCGTGTCCAGCTCGATGATGGCGTTCTCGTCGAGCTTGACCATCAACGTGCGGGGCTTTTGGGGGTCGGCGGTGATGTGGCCTGTCCCTTTGAGAACATCGATGTGATTCTTGATGGTGGCGGGTGACTTCAGGCCGACCGCGGCACCGATTTCTCGAATGGTGGGTGGGAAGTTGCGCTCCTTTTGGTGAGCGGCGATGTACTCGAGGATGGCTCGACGAATGGGGGTTAGTGCTTCAGCCACGGGGACTCCTTACGAACAGTTGTTCGTATAGTAGGACATTTTCGAACTAAAAGCAAACATTCGTTCGGGCTAATTCCGAGCGACCGTTAGGGGGTGATTGAAAGGAAACAATGGAAGAACTTCTGCCGCAGTGCTGGGATGACTTAGCCGCCACGATTGGGGCTGGTATCGACCGAATCATTCTGTTCGGTCCGCCGGGGACCGGGAAGACCTACGCCGCACTCCGTTGGCAGACGAACGAGCGACCCGTTGAGCGGCTGATCTGCACCGAAGACCTCACGGCGGCCGACGTGACGGGGGCCTGGCTTCCCAATGGCACTGGCGGCTGGCAATGGCAGGATGGCCCTGCGTTACGAGCGTGGCGCAGTGGTGGTCGGCTCGTGGTCGATGAAGTCGACCGGGCATCGGGTGATGTTTTGAGTCTCCTGTTGGCCATGGCTGACAGTGATGGTTCATCGCAGTGGCACCACCCCACGACGGGTGAGGTGGTGCGACCGGCGATCGGCTTCAACGTCATCATGACGACAAATCTGGAAGAGATGGCACTTCTACCCGACGCACTTCGTGATCGATTCCCTATCGCTATTCGAATCAATGCCCCCCATCCGAGTGCAGTTCGTTCGTTGAGTGATGACCTCAAACCGGCGGCGATGCACGGTTCTATGGGTGAGAGTGGCCGCCGAGTGTCACTACGAAAGTTCTACGCCTTCGACCAATTACGGCGTACTCTCGGACCAACCCGTGCGAGTGAGCTGCTCTTTGGGGCTCAGGGTGGGGCAGATTTCATCGACGCCCTGCGCGTAGGTGCGATGGGTCGTTCTTGACTCGTCCCGTCTTTCCAAATCTCGTCGTGGGTCGTAGCGACCTCGCCGAAGTGCAGCCGTGGTCCATAGTGCCCGGCACGAGCCATCGCGGTGCGGCGAGCTGTGACTTTGCAACTCGGCGCCTGACTGTGCCACTGGGGTCGACACCGGCTGATCGCGTCGTGCGAGCCCATGAACTTGTTCACCTTCGGCTCTCACCGGCCCATCTGGACCGCGATGGTGCGTTGAGTGATATTTCGGATCGGGCGTTAACTTGTGCCGAAGAGTTACGAGTGAATACCGTGCTCGCCCGTTTGAGTTTTGCGACAGATCAGTTGCGCGATGGCTCCGAGCGTCTGTCGGGCGAACGGTTAAGCGAGCTTGGCAATTGGCAAGAGGCCGTCTTTTTTTACGTCGCAGTCCACGGCACGGGGTCGGCGAGGGAGTATCTCGGGGGAGTTCGCAGAGTGCGTCCCGAGTGGGCCAAAGCGCTACGAGCCTTTAGTGCGGCGCTCAACGGCACGTTGCGAGAGTTCTCTACCGTCAAAATGACGAGCACTCAACTCGCGGATGGGTCAATGGTGCCCGCCGGCTATCTCGACGTGACTGTTCGACTGGCGCGACTCGCCGACCGAGTGGCCGGAGCCCAGGCTCCGAGTACTGCAGAAGAGTTAAAGCAGTTCCGCCGTAGCCTGCAGCCTGGTGGTCGACGTCCAGCGAGTGGAACCTTCGCCCCGCTCGTGCTCGATACGACGTTGGAGTACAAAGTGATTCAATCCCGCGTTGGTGGAGGTCGCGTGAGTCCGGAGGTATACGGCTCCGGAGGGGCTCGTATCAACCGACTCCTGACCGACCCTCAACAACGCATTTTCACTCGACGTCGAGTCGGAGCCGGCGCGGTGGTGGTAATCGATCAGTCGGGATCGATGGATATTCCCGTAGACGAACTAGAAGCGTTACTCGAAGCGGTGCCCGGAGTGACCGTGCTCGGCTACAGCCATCGACCGGGCGATGCCGTGGGTAATCCGAACGCTTGGTTGCTCGCCGATCGAGGGCGCCGAGCCCTCGGGTGGCCACTAGGGAATGTAGGTAACGGTGTGGATGGTCCCGTGCTCCGCTACGCCCTCTCGCTGCGGCGAAATCGAGATCGAGTAGTCTGGGTCACTGACGGCCAAGTAACTGACTCCAATGATCACCCCAATGAGGGGCTCAGCGAGGAGTGCGCCCAACTCGTTCGCCGGCACCAAATCTTCCTCGTTCGAACGCTTGGGGAGGTGGCTGGATGCCTTCGGGTTGGTGGGATTCAGAGTATTCAATTCGGCGAATTTGGTCGAATTGGCCGTAAATTACGAAATTTAGTCTGATGTCACACCATTTTGGCACCATGGACAAGTCGAGTTGACACGAACAACTGTTCGCCATATGCTTACGAACAGTTGTTCGCCTTAGTGAAGTAGGAGTGTCGGAAATGGCTATTGGAATCGTAAACACACCACGGTGGCAGACCCGCTTGGAGCTGGACCGTCGAGTCCCGCAGCAAGTCGTCGTAGAGCGCGCCCAGGTCCCCTTGGCGGTCCGTCGTGCCGCACGGGCTCGGATGCTGCAGCGCCGCCGTAGGACCTTTTTCGTGTTGAGTGCGCTCATCGCCGTGGTAGCTCTGGCGTGGCCAGGTAGCGCCTTCGGTGGTGTGACGAAGTACAGCGTCAATATGGACGTCGCTATGAATAGTCGGTATCACAGCGGCACGGTCTACGTCGTGGGAGAGCGCGACACGATCGACACCATTGCTAGAGCCGTGAGCCCTCAGCACCCCGAACTAGTCCGTCAGGCACTCGTGACCTCACTGCGTTCGACCGTTGTGACTCCTGGTGAACACGTCCTCATTCCCTAAATTTTAGGGTTAATTCGGCTAACTTGGCCTTGTGCGATGCCCCTTCTGCTCGACTGATGACGACCGTGTGGTCGATTCCCGACTGGCCGAAGATGGCGTTGCCATCCGTCGGCGACGAGAATGTGCCGCCTGCTCTCAGCGCTTTACGACGTTCGAACGAATCGAAGAAATTGGTCTGACCGTCGTGAAGCGTTCCGGTGATCGCGAGCCCTTCGATCGGGAGAAGATTGTTCGTGGCGTACTAAGCGCCTGCAAGAACCGACCCGTTGAAGAAGAGGCAGTTATGGCCCTCGTGACCGGTGTAGAGGAGTCCATGCGTCTCCTCGGACGTGACGTCACAACTGAAGAGCTCGGTCTTGCCGTGCTCGAAAGTCTTAGGCAATTAGACGATGTGGCCTACATGCGTTTTGCCTCGGTCTATAAAGATTTTGCTGATGCCGACGACTTTGCACGTGAACTCAAGATGTTGGTAAAGAGCACGGCGCCAAAGTCTCGGAGCTAGATGTGAGAGTCTTCGCACAGGCTCCTAGTCGAGTGCTGGCTCTCTACGCCCACCCCGACGACGCCGACATCGCGGCCGGTGGCACGCTTGCCGCTTGGGCGGCACAAGGGGTCAGCGTGGATCTCGTAATTGTGTGCGATGGGGCGAAGGGCTCGCTCGACCCGACAACTGACGTCACTCGCCTGCGCGACCAACGGACCCGGGAACTTCAAAGTGCCGCCCAGTTGCTGGGAATCCGTGACGTTCAGTGTCTCGGAATACCTGATGGAGAAATCACAAATTCCAGCGAGTTTCGCGAGCGCCTCGTTCGCCTCATCCGCACTTCGGCGCCTGATTGCGTGCTGGGACCCGACCCCACCGCCACCTTCTTCGGAGGGGTCTACGTCAATCATCGTGATCACCGTGAACTGGGATGGGCACTGCTCGATGCGGCCGCTCCGGCGGCGGCGATGCCCCTCTATTACCCCAGCACTGGGGCGCCACACCAAGTGAAGGCACTCCTACTCTCGGGGACCCACGAGCCCGATGTCGTCGTTGACATCACCACCTCGATTGACGCCAAGGTCGCTGCGGTGCTGGCTCACGGTTCGCAAATTACCGATGACCCCCAGTGGGTTCGGTCGGCCGTGATGGGTCGCGCTGAGGCTGCTGGGCGAGAAGTGGGCATTCGCTTCGGAGAAGCGTTCCGCTGTGTTGAACTCGCCCACTAAGGACACCAGCGTTTCGGCGCTTCCGATACTTCACGTCGATCTTGACGCCTTCTTCGCCTCCGTGGAAGTTCTCGATAATCCCGAACTACGCGGCAAGCCGGTTGCTGTGGGTGGAGCCGGTGGACGAGGCGTCGTGGCTTCGGCCAGTTATGAAGCACGATGCAGGGGCGTGTACTCGGCCATGCCGAGCGTGGTGGCCCTTCGTCACTGTCCCGACCTCATCATTCTGCCGGGACGGTTCTCTAGATACGAAGAAGTCTCGGCACACTTCTTGGAGATCCTCTCGGAGTTCACCCCAGTCTTTGAGCCACTCAGCTTGGATGAGGCCTTTGGTGATGTAAGTAGCCTGTCACGTCTCGGTGTCGACGCCCTGGAGGCGGCGACCGATCTACGCCGCCGTATCGCCACTGAGATTGGTGTCGGTAGCGGCATTGGATTGGGCCGCAACAAACTCTTCGCAAAGTTGGGCTCCAAGAGGGCGAAGGCCACCTTTGAAGACGGTGTCATTCACGAAGGGCCCGGCGTGTTTGTCGTAACCCCCGAAGTTGAACGTGAGTGGCTCGATACTCTCGGCGTACGGTCACTTTGGGGTGTTGGACCGGCGATGGGTGAGCGACTCGGTCGACTCGGTATCCGACTCATTAAGGATCTTCGCTCTGTAGAGGAGTCGACATTGGCGCGCCATGTCGGTCGGGCAATGGCTAAAACGCTGGTGGAGTATGCCGAGGGCATTGACGAGCGTCCCGTGGAGGCTGATCGCGTCAATAAGTCAATTGGTCACGAAGAGACATTCGCCAAGAGTGTCGTTGACGAAGCAGAGCTCCATCGACATCTGCGGCGTCACGTAGCCATCGTGACTCGAACCATGCGTGAGTCTGAACAAGTAGCGCGACGGATCGGCATCGTCGTCAAGTTTGATGATCTGACCTCGGTGTCGCGGAGTCACACCGTGCCTCAAGCGTTAGACGACGAAGATGCTTGGGCCTCGATCGCGATTGAGCTCGTGGATTCCATTCCCCGTCAAGGGGCTGTGCGCTTGATGGGAGCGAGTCTTTCGCAGTTTGCACCTCGCGCCTCGTCCAGTACGCAAATGGTCTTTGATTTCGGTATCAGCGGTGCCGTTGAGTCGACACCCGAAGAACAACAGTTACGACGAGAGTCGCTCCGCGAAGCCCTCGATGACATCCGGGCTCGTTTCGGTCGTTCGGCCGTGGGCACAGGGATTGAGTTTCACCGCGGCCAGGTGGCTGTTGCGGGACAGCGCGAGCGTCACGCCTTTGGACCGGAGTCGACCGAGAACCAGTGACCGTGAGGATGAGACCATCCCCAGTGAATCGAGGGGTAGAAACTCGAAGTCACGACAATCTCCGATGCACCCGGCCGTGGCACATTCTTGGGGGCTTCGGGGAATCGAAGCGTGTCGTTTATTGATGGATGTTCCATGGAGATCCAGACCAGGTCTTCTCGCTCGGCGAAGTGATAATCCATGGTATTTCGCCACTGTGCTCGTTCTTCGAGGGAGAAGTAGGCGAGGACCCAACTGTTGATCACGTACGTCGGAGTGTCGTCGAATGTCACCTCGTAGTCGATTAGGTCCACGGCGTTACCGGCTACTCGAACGGGCTCGGGCCATTGCTTCATCTGCTCTAGGAGGGCGGTGAAGCGGCGCAGGCGTCGTGACTCCTCGGGCCAGAGACAGGCGGTGAGCCACGCCACGTCGTCAGTCTTCGTCGGGTGTAGCAAATTCTGATCGAGTCCCACACGCCGTCCAATAAAGGGAACGGGTGAACGGACGAATCCCGGGGTGAAGCATTCCGTAACCAAGGCCGCATCGTCGCCCTGATCCCTGTCGAGAACCGTTACGTGGTCAGGAAAGAGATTGAACCCCATTGATGTCCCCACGTCAATCAGGGTGATTTGACTGTGCCCCAAAGTGCGGGCCACGTCGCCAATGGCGGCGGCCAAGACGGCGCTGCGGTTCGGTTCATTGGTCTGAGTGCTTCGCCATAGCTGGCGACGAAGCAGTGCCGGTTCGGCCTCAAGAACTTCTATGACGCTGCGGGCGAAGGCTTCGGGGGTCACGGGATGGCCCTCATGAAGTTCTCCATAGAGCGGGCCCAAGACGAGGTGACCCGTGAGGGCGAGGTAGTGGAGTATCGCCAAGATGAGCGTGGGATTCTGCTGGCGGGCTTGGACCGCGCCGAGCAGCTCGAGAGCTGTACGTGATTCGGCCAGTGCGTCACAGAGTGCGGCGTAGGCGGGGAGTCGGTCGCGATCTTCGGGCGACAAGATGTGGCGATAGCGATTGGCTAACTCCTCCTCATCGAAGGGTGCGCCCCGGTCGAAGAGATTGAGAGCCACGATTAAATGCCGGCGGGGAGTACGTGGGCGATGGCATTGAACCAGAGGAGCATCACTGGTAGCGCCAGGGTCAATGTCGCACTGATGACCACGACTCTGCGTGAGGTTCGACGGCGGCGTCGTTCGCCAACGATGAGGATCAGACCGAGCAGCAGGCCGTACAGGATGACGGGCCACTTGGAGAAGTGGTCCTGATTCCGCAGAAGTTCTGACGACTGTTTCTCGATCACCGTCCAGGTAGGTACGTTGGTTTGAATCTGGCCCACGGCGCCAAGTTCAGCTCGCACGACCAACCGAGTGGCTGCCGAGTAGGGCGGATTACAGGTAGTGAGCGTGAGAGAGGGTATTGGTGTCGGTGCGATGACGGTGAGGTCGGTGGGGTTCACCACTTTGATCCAAACGACTCGATACATCATTGACGCGCGCGGCGTGGTGATGAAGATCCGGTCGCCCTGCTGCAGTTTGTCGAGGTTACGAAAGGGTCGACCCCACGTGGTGCGGTGGCCGGCGATGGCAAAGTTGCCGGCTTCACCCGGCATGGCCGTGCCGATGTAGCGGCCGGGACCGAGTTGGAGTTGACTCTTGGTGGTTCCGTTAACAATTACTTGACTCAAGGCAATCTTGGGGATGGACATCAGCCCGAGCCAGTGGCCAACGCCGGGGTCCTCGGACGTGGGTAGGGGGGTGTTAGGGCCGACGACGCTGGTGACGGGCTTGCCGGTGATGATTCTGGTGACCTCTTTTTGTAGCGCACTCTGAGAACGGTGTTGCGTCGTGTCGGTCACCCAGTTTTGGTAGCCGGCGAAGAGGAGAACAAGAAGCCCCATGACGATGAGAGTTCGACCCGCCTCTCGAAGACAGGTGGCGAGGCGCCTTTGGCGACTACTGGTGCTCATCGGCCGGTATCCACCCCCTCATTCTACGAGGCACGGCCCCACCTCTAGATACCGACACAGGCCGGAGGAGGGGTAACGATGCGGTCCTTCCTCCGGTAGGAGAGGTGGCCAGCAACAAACTAGGAGTTCGTTGATCGGGCCTGTTTAATGACGCCGCGCAGTAATCCCGGGAAGACGAGGGAGTGAAATGGCAGTACGGCGTACCAGTAGATACGGCCCCAAAGCCCTCGAGGCTTAAAGCGGGCCCGCTGCACAATTGTTGTTCCCTCGGAACTGGCGTTCACCGTCCACTCCAACCAGGCATCACCCGGTAGCAGCATCTCGGCGTGAAGTCGGAGGTACTCCGGTGCGCGCAGGTCCTCCACCCGCCAAAAGTCGACGTAGTCACCGATCACGAGCGCACGGGGATCACGGCGTCCTCGACGGAGCCCCGGACCGCCCCAGAGCACATCAATAAACCCTCGAACTCGCCAGAGCCATTCGCCGGAGTGCCATCCAGTGTCGCCACCAAGTGAGCAAAGCGCAGCAAAGACCTTCTCTACTGAGGCCTCCGTAGTCCGTGTTCGCTCATCGATGAGTTCCGTACCACCAGCCCAACTGGGGTCGGTCTCGTAGGCTCGAAATGGCTGGAGATCAGCGGCAGTGAAGGCCGTTGGAACATCACCGCTGCGCGTACGTCCGAGGGCCAGGCGAATCGCATCGCGCAAGGTGCGCTGGGGCGCGCCCAGGGTGTCAATGGTGCGCGAATCGCGGACGACAACTTCGTTGACGAGGCTGGCTACGAGTGGCCGTGCCAGAGAGGCCGGCACGGGAGTTACGAGGCCCACCCAGTGGCTTGAGAGACGGGGTGTGAGCACCGGAACGGGAATGAGTCGCCGCCGCTTAAGTCCGGCCTCTTGGGCGTACATCGTCATCATTTCGGCGTACGAAACAACGTCCGGTCCGCCAATTTCATAGATTCCGGTAAGGGCTTCAGGGGCTTCAATCGCCCGCACCAGGTAATCCAAGACATCCGAGATGGCAATTGGCTGTGACTTAGTGGTGACCCACTTTGGCGTAACCATAACGGGCAGGACTTCCACGAGGTAGCGCAGCATCTCAAAACTGGCTGACCCCGAACCAATAATTACTGCGGCCCGCAGCTCGGCGACGGGAATCGGGCCCGCAGCCAGCATCCGACCAACGGCGTGGCGGCTCGAGAGATGTTCGCTGAGAGAGGGGTCGTCAGTACCCATGCCACCGAGGTAGATGATGCGGCCAACACCGGCGGCCTCCGCGGAACGGCGGAAGTTCTCGGCGTCGCGGACTTCCTTAGCCACCCAGTCTTCGCCGTCGCCGATGCCGTGCACGAGATAGATGGCGGTATCGATGTCGTGCATGGTTAGCGGGGGAACGTTCCCGACGTCACCCTTAACGATTTCAACCTGACCGTTCCAGGCGACGTGATTGAGTTTGCCGGGACTGCGCACCAGACAGCGAACAACATGGCCCTCGCTGAGCAGGCGGGGTACTAGTCGTCCACCGACATAGCCGGTGGCACCCGTGACGAGAATGCGACTCACTAGTTGCCAGAGGCGGCAGCAAGTGTCGAAGAGAAGATCTGCCAGGCCAACAGTGACTTGGCTACGAGTGACAAGACGAGGTACGTCTTTTCACCAGTCAAGTAGTCGGCGAAACGACCCACCTTCTTGTACTGCAGGTACTGAACCAGGGCAAAACAGTTAAAGAAGACGAACAGCGAGACGTAGATGCCGTAAACGAAACCGGGGGCGTGCTGATCTGCGCCTGGTCCGATGAGGTACACGCCGATGGCGAGCCAGGGGATGATGCCGGCACCACAACCGAGCCAGAAGGGGAGTAGCGAACCACCCGGGGTCTCGTAACGCTCCTGGATCCAGCCGAAGCCAATCATCGAAGCGTTCACGCCGGCGAGGGCAATAAGGGCGGCGGGATCTTCGATGCCGGTGAGCTGAGCGATAGCCACGATCATGAGCGACGAGGAGACCGAATACTCCACCCAGCGATAAGGGTTGCGACGCAGGTTGAGGTTTGCTTCGTAACGGGTGCGACGAACGGTAGCCACCGTGAAGTGTGCAACAGCGGACAGGAGGAAGAATGCTCCAATCAGCCAGGCCATCTTGATGTCGAAGAGGTGAACCATTTGCCGATCGGATGACCCTGGGGGACCGGCCATGTAGTTGGCCGACACCGGAAGAGCGAAATCGTTGGCCAAAAGAATGATGGCGAGGGCGGAAACGGCGTGCAGTGCTCCCGCGGCGAGGTTGTACTTACGAAGAGTAGATGAGGCTTGCATGGGGTTCTCCGTGGGTAGGTGACGCCTTAACGGTACCGCTAAACCGGTAGTTTTTCCTTTATGCCGCCGGCAGCGAGATTCTCAATCTAGGAGAGTGCATCCGAAAGACGGCTCGCTATTTCGTCGGCTCGCTCTTCGCTGAGATCACGTTGTTCACTCGTCACGTAAAAGGTGTCAATCGCCACGTCACCCACGGTGCTCAGTCGCGCCGCTCGTACGTCAATTCCCGCGCTGGCAAAGACCTGGGCCACCCGCGAGAGCAGGCCGATGGCGTCGCGTGTTCGGAGCTCTAAGACGGTGGCTCGATCGGAGGCCGCGGGTACCACTGCGACCGAGGTGGCGATATCGCCAGCTGAGGCGCGCTTTTGTTGATACGAGTCAGACCGGGACTTAATCAGGGCGTCGAAGTCTCGTTCGCCGCTGAGGCCGGCGTGAATCTCAGTGGTTAGGTGCTCCGGCTCGGGCCACCCACGTGGTCCCGGCACACAGAAGAAACGGTCAAGCACGATGCCATCTTCGGCGTAGAGGTCTGCGGAGCGAATGTTTAGTCCCGTCAGAGTCAAGACTGCGGTGATAGTGGCCAAGAGGCGGGGCTGGTCCGGCGCGGCCACGGCAATCCAGTCACCATCGAGCCGAACAACTACCCCCCCCTTTCGAGCGGTGTTCAGGAGTTCGCTGTGGTCGGCGGGTGCGACGACGACATCGTGTCCTCTAAGTGCCAACTTGGTACGGCCGACGAGATCGGCGACGAGTTGTGCCTTCCACGGCCCCCAGGCACTTGAGCCCGTGGCTAAACCATCGGCCTGAGAGAGTCCGGCCAGTAGTTCGAGCGTTATTTCATCGCCCACGGCCGCCGCCACGTGACGAATAGTGGCCGGGTCGTCGAGGTCTCGTCGGGTGGCAGCATCAGCCAGGAGCAAGTGGTGGCGAACGAGTTGTACTAAAACGTGGGCATCTTCGTCGCCCACGCCCATGCGCTTAGTGATCACGCGTACGAGTTCAATACCGACCTCAGTGTGGTCGCCTGGGTGACCCTTGCCGATGTCGTGGAAGAGACATCCCAAGAGGAGCAGGTCGGGGCGACTGGTATCGCTCACTAGTTGTTGACCGAAACAGACTGCTTCGAGCAGGTGTCGGTCGGCGGTGAAGCGGTGGTAGGCGTTTCGCTGGTGGTAGGAACGGACGTAGGACCATTCAGGAAGATACCGAGTGAAGAGATGAAAGACCTCGAGGGCCTCTACGGCGGGAATGACACCTCGACCACTGCCGAGGAGGCGCACGAAGGCCGTTCGAACGTCAGCGGACCAGGGCGTCGGAATTTCTGGCCACGCCAGGGCTAACTGCTGGAGGCTCTCAAGAGCAATCGGCGCATCGTGTTCGGCGGCGACGGCGGCCAAGCGCAGGGGGAGTGAGGGATCTTCATTTATCAAGATGTCAGTGGCGATGCAGGCCTCGCCGTCGACAAGTTTCACGCCCGGCTCTACGCGCACCGTGACCGGAGCGGCCCCCGCTCTACCGCTCTGCCACACGCTGCGACGACGCCACACGGTGTCACTGGCGCGAGCGATGGTCCGTCCGGCTTCGCTGATGGAACGCATGAGGACATCGGCGTCGGCCGCATCAACGCGGCGCGCGATTTCGTCTTGGTCTTGCAGTAAGAGGCGATTTTGATCGCGTTTCGCGTAGCGATGCATAGCGACGCGGGTCGTGAGTAGAACGGCTTCGGCAGCGGTTAGGTCTTCGGCGTCGACAAAGCGATCGAGGTCGGGAAAGGCGATGGCGACGGCCCGCAAGATATTGAGGTCGCGTAGTCCACCGTGCGACTCTTTGAGATCGGGCTCCAAGAGGTCGGCGAGATCACCGTGGGTGGCATGGCGGGCCGTAACCTGTTCTTCTAAGATGGGGAGCCACTCGTGGCCCCACTGCTCGTGCCAGGAGTTACGAACGCCATCGAGGACCTCGCGAGCCAGCGATTCCGATCCCCAAATGAGTCGTCCGTCGAGTAATCCCAAGGCCACGCGTAGATCGCCGTGGGCCACGGTCATGACTTCCTTCGGGGTGCGGACTGAGTGATCGAGTCCGACACCCTGGTCCCAAATGGGGTACCAGAGCTGGTCGGCTACCTTGCCGATAGAACGCCCCGAGGTGTGCACTAAGAGTAAGTCGAGGTCGCTCGAGGGGGCCAACTGGGCCCGACCGTAACCGCCGGTAGCAATGAGAGCCATCTTCTTGGGATTGGCCCCCTTGGCGCTCTCAATGATCGAACGGAGCCATTCGTCGGTTTCGCGGGCCAGCACTTTGGTGAATCGGACGCCGTCGAGAGATGAGTCCTCAGTCAGGCGGGCTCGACGTTCTTTCAGTGTTTCATTGGCCACGTTCGCAAGGTATCAGCCCCCGACGTTGCAAAAGCTGGGGCGGGGGCTAAATTCACAGACGTGAAATCATTCCTGCTCATTGCTGCCACCATCATTGCCGTTCTTGTGGTCTTCTCGCTCATCACTGCGGTAACCAGCATTGTCTGGTTTTTGGTGAAGTTGATTATTGCGGTGGCCGTCGTATTCTTTGCCGTCGCCTTCTTCGTGAAGAAGTGAGGCCCCGCCTCAAGTAGGCTGACTACTTCTGGCGGCGTGGCCGAGTGGTTAGGCAGGGGCCTGCAAAGCCCTCCACCCCGGTTCGAATCCGGGCGCCGCCTCCAGAAAGACGTTGCAGTAAAGAGTGTTGAGTTATTGGTAAACGACGACGCGTGTGCCCATGGGGATGTATGGACTCGTCCAGAGCCAGTCCATGGCCGCGAGGCTCACCCGAATACAGCCGTGCGATGCAGGCTGAGGGGGTACGAGGTAGGAACCGTGTACCGCAATACCACCGGTGAAGTACTTGGGACGGTACAAACCACCCAGGGGACCAATATCCCACTTGTTGACTTGGTAGTAGACGTGGAAGGTTCCTGTTGGTGTAATGGCGTTAGTGCTGAAGCCATTAGCCGTGGCGTAGCTGTACCCGCCACCCGAAGAGATATTGAAAATCTTGATGACTTTGTGGTTCTGCACGATCATCAAAATCTGCTTCGACAAAGAGATTTCGAGAACGAGACCCGTGGTTGTCCGAGGGGTCGGCAGCACTCCGCGGATGAGGGCAGCGGCAGTCCAGCGGTTCACAATGCCGTCTCGCCTTAAGCCGTTGGCTTTCTGGAGTGCGTAGACGGCCTGCTGCGTTAAATCGGTGAAGTGACCATTGGCATTACCAACCCAATAACCCGCTTTTGCCAAATTGCGTTGCAGCCTCAACACCTCAGGCCCAGTCGAACCCAGTTGGAGCTTATTGAATGGCACCGTGGTTGAAGTGGTTGAAGTCGAGGAGGTGGTAGTCGGTATGGCGAAAGCGGCGGGGGCTAAGAACCCAGTCGCCAACATGGTGGCCGTTACCGCAACACCAAGGGACGTCGAGATGCGGCCTGGGGCGAAGTTCATGACGTAAGAATAGATTCTCGACTTCAATATTTACTGCCATGTCAGAAAATTTGTCGGCTGGGAGTGGCACGGCCCAATGGTCTACCGTCACACATCCGTGTAATGCTGACACCATGAACCTTTGGTACGAGTTCCCCGCGTTGATGGTGGGCTTTGACATCGAGTCCACCGGGCTCGATACCGAGGTCGATGAACCCATCTCCTACGGCTTTGCCGCCTATGAAAACGGGGAATTGGTGTCGGAAGAGGAGTTCTTCGCCCTGCCCAGCGTGGCGATCCATCCGGCCGCCGAAAAGGTACACGGCTGGTCAAGGTCCAAGCTCGAAGAGCTCCACGTCGCTGGAGAGGCGCACTCGGCCGTGGCTGGGGTAGCCCGAGCAGCGCAGCGACTCCGGGCGTTTCACGCCCAAGGAGCCCACTTCATCGGGGCCTACCCCGAATACGACTTTCGAATGACGACCTCGTTGCTCCGTCGTCA
>CAFBLN010000028.1_pt1 | contig 14121 bp, 13 predicted proteins | sample 7268151 | NCBI WGS metagenome assembly CAFBLN01 (sample SAMEA6814035, study PRJEB35770) | uncultured Acidimicrobiaceae bacterium | biome: Freshwater; feature: Freshwater reservoir; material: water | place: Czech Republic | collected 2017-05-23 | depth 30m m
ACCCGAGAGGGTCTTACGGAGGTCGATTAGGTAGATGCCGTTGCGCTCACCCAAGATGAAACGACGCATCTTCGGGTTCCAACGACGGGTCTGGTGGCCGAAGTGAACTCCGGCATCCAGCAATTCCTTCAAAGTGACAAGCGCCACGGTGATTCCTTTCGTTCGGTTGATCTACCCCGACCGAACGTCACTCGCGTGACGACCGTACGAAAAGTCGGGTGAGACTCAGTACCTTCCCTTGTGGAAGGCCTCTTCATGATAGTCGCACCAGACTCCTACCCCCGAGGGTGGGTGGCCCGATGCACGTTTTGGAGGCGAGATTTCGACACGTGGGTATACATCTGCGTTGTCGTGAGACTTTCGTGACCCAGTAGTTCCTGAACCACCCGCAAATCGGCCCCACCCTCAAGGAGGTGGGTGGCGTAGGTGTGACGCAGGGCGTGCGGGTGAATGTGGCCCTGGCCAATCCGGGCGTCCAATATGCGGCGGACGTCTCGAGGGGTCAGGCGCTTGCCGCGCCCGTTGAAAAACAGGGCGCCTCCCGGTGACAGGGTCTCCATCATGGAGGCCCGCCCGTACTCACGCCAGGCACTGAGAGAGTCGAAGGCCGTGGCGTGTAGTGGCACGACTCGCTCCTTATTGCCCTTCCCGGTAACTCGAATGAGGCCGGTGGACTCATCAATGCTGTCGAGATCAAGGCTGCAGAGTTCACTCACACGCAAACCGGCACCGTAGAGAATTTCGCAGATAGCACGATCTCGCATCGCCTTCCCGTCGTCGCCCCAATCGGCATCGAGCAGTTCCTCGAGCTGTTCACGCACGACGAGCTCCGGCAACTTTTTCGGGGGCCTCGGCGTCTTGAGTCCCGTGGTCGGATTTACTTCCAGGACCTTCTCTTGTACGAGCCAGGCGAAGTAGCTGCGAATGGTGGCCACCCGACGGGCCGTCGACGTGCGCTGATCGCCCCGACGAGTTAAGTAGCCAACGTAATCCCGCAGTTCCTTACGAGTAATGCGGCTCGGTTCCTCGTAGCCCTGTTCGCGCGACCAGGAGATAAAGAGTTCGAGGTCACCGAGGTAGGCCCGCACTGTCTCCGGCGACCGGTTAGCCGCGTGCAAGCGGGTCGTAAAACCCTCCGTGCGCCACAGCGCTGGCAGTGCGACCGCGTTTCTAGACACGGGTCAAGGCTAACGAGACCACCCCGTCACTTCACGCCAGGCCGTAGGATTTGGCTCCATGGCACGGATTCTCATTATTGAAGATGATGATCGCATCCGCACTGCGCTCCGCCTCATGTTCGAAGGCGAGGAGTTTGTCGTTGATGCTGCGGCTAACGCCGAGGATGGCATCACCGCCTTCGATCGCCAAACCCCCGACATTGCCATTATTGACTTAATGCTGCCCGGAGCGAATGGCTTTGACGCCTGCCGTCACATTCGGGCCACGTCTGACATTCCGGTCATCATTGTCTCGGCACGAGACGACACGGCCGACGTCATTGAGGGTCTCGAGGCGGGGGCCGACGACTACGTCAAGAAGCCCTTTGTACCGCGTGAGCTGCTGGCCCGCGTCCGAGCCCACCTGCGTCGTCGACCGACGGGCCGGGCCGCCTTCACGATGGGCGATCTACGTATCACGCCCGAAGAGGGCACCGTACTTCGCGCCGATGGTACCGAGATACACCTCACGGCCACCGAGTTCAAGTTGCTGACCGAACTCGCTGGAGCCAACGGGCGCGTCTTGTCTCGTGAACACTTACTCGAGCACGTCTGGGGCTACGACTACTTCGGCGACGGACGCCTCGTCGATGTCCACATGCGTCGACTCCGAGCCAAGGTTGAGCCCGAATCGGCCACCCCCACCTTCATCCTCACGGTGCGCGGCCAGGGCTACAAGTTGGTCCTCTAGTGGCTACTCGCTCGCTGCGGGGCCGTCTCACCTGGACGTTCGCCGTGGGTGCGGCCGTACTGAGCACCGTCTTCGCCAGCCTCACCTACTTCGGGGTTCGCCACATCATCGTAGTTTCGCGGCAAGCCAGCGATCTTCAGCAGGCCTACGTCAACGCTGCGCTCGTTCGTAGCGCCGTGGCGCAAGATTCCGCCTCACTCCCCTCGCTGCTCACCTCACTCGATGCCGCCACCACTAGTTCGTCACTGGTGCAACTTGGTTCCACGTGGATTGAAGGCACCTCGGTCGCCGATCCCACTTCCATTCCCGCGGCATTTCGCGTGGCGGGCACCGAAGTGGTGCGGCAAGTCGTTATCGAGCACAACGTGCCAGTCCTCATCATTGCGGTACCCCTTCCGGCCGTCCGAGCGACGTACTTCCAACGTCGAGAACTCGCCGATCTCAACGGGACGTTGAATCGACTCCTGGGTGTTTTGGCTCTCGGCACTCTCTTTACGAGTGGGCTCGGTGCGTACGCCGGACGGCGGACGACCCGCAGAGCTATCGCCCCCCTGGCCGATACGGCCCAGGCCGCCCGTCAGGTTGCGGAAGGTGACTTGACGGTGCGACTCCCGGCGAACGCACCCCACAGCGAAGTGGCCACCCTCTCGGCGGCCTTTAACGAGATGGTGGAACAGCTCGTCCTGCGCCTCGAGCGCGACGCACGGTTCGCCAGTGACGTGAGTCATGAACTGCGCTCACCGCTCACCACCTTGGCGATGTCGGCCGAAGTCCTTCGCCTCCACGAGGCCGAGCTCCACCCCGATGCCCGCGAAGCCCTCGCACTCCTCACAACGGACGTGGCCACGTTTCAATCACTCGTCGAGGACCTCCTCGATATTGCCAAGGCCGACGCCGGGACTGACACCATGGTGGAAGAAGTGCTACCGATCGGCGAACTCGTCACGCAGTGTGTAATCTCCGCCACTCGTCGCCACCAACTACCGGCCACTGCCCTCGACTCGCAACTCGATGGGGAGCACTACGTCTCTGTCGACCGCCGGCGCTTCGAACGGGTCATCACGAACCTGCTGGAAAATGCCTACCGCTACGGTGACGACCGCGTCGTCGTCACGCTGGCCCTAGGTGATGGTGGAGTCCAGCTGACGGTCGACGATAACGGGCCGGGCATCGCCCCCGCCGAACGGGAGCGAGTCTTTGAACGGTTCTACCGAGGCGCCGGGGCGTCGCGTCGGGGGGATGCTCGAGGCACGGGCCTCGGCCTGGCCCTGGTAGCCGAGCACGTCTCACGATTCGCTGGTCGAGTCGAGGTTGCCGAGTCTCCGCTCGGGGGGTGTCGCATGATCGTGTGGCTGCCGGCTGTGGAAGGTGAGCGAGAGTGAGTCGACTACGTACGCCCCTACTCGGACTGCTCGCCTCCGTCCTGCTGAGTGCCTGCACCTTGGTGCCGACCGATCCCTCGCCGCGGTCCGTGAACTCGGCCGACGTTCCCTCGGGGCTGCTCAATGGGGGTGGCGCCAAGAAGTCAGCCACCGTCGCATTCTGGTACTTCGACGCCGAGGGCCGCCTCGTGAAACGCTGGGAACGCATCTCAACCCCCGTGACAATTGCCGCCCTGCTCACCCATCTGACTCAGCGAGTGCCGAGTGGTCTAACCACTGCCCTACCGACCAAGATTGCCCTCACGCGAGCGGTCGTCCGGGGCGACGAGGTGACGCTCTTTATTTCGGCCGGCTTTCGCGGCGTGGACCCCGAGACCGAGATGGCGGCGATGCGCCAAATGGTGGCGACACTGCGGGACACCTTTGGAATCAGCACGCTCAACGTAAATGACGTCGAGCGGGGTCGCACGCTCTTTGTTGATGCCCCAGCGCCCTAGGGGCGATAGATCGGGGCCGCACTCCAGAGATGCTCAAGGTCGTAGTACTCCCGTGCCTCTTCATCAAAGACATGGACGATGACATCCCCGTAGTCAAGGGCCACCCAGCGACCGTCACTCCACCCCTCCTCGCGGAGAGGCTTACGCCCCTGGATTTGGACGAGCCGTTCAATCTCTTCGGCAATGGCCCGTACTTGACGGTCGTTTCGGCCGGAGACCACAACGAGGGCGTCGAAAGCGTCAATTAGCTCTCCGCAGTACAAAACGGTGAGGTTTAGTCCAATCTTTTCGGCGGCACCGGTGACGGCCGCTTCAAGTAGTTGGTGGGTCGAAGCGGGGATGGGCCAGGTGGGCAGTGGGGCGGCCGAAGTTTCGGGTTTCAGCGTGAGACCCCGAGTGACACCAGCGTGACGAGAAAGGGCAGAAGCAAGAGACCGAGACCCAGAATTGCCCACCGTTGGCGAAGACGGCGCAGGTCGCGCCGGGAAACTACGGTTTCGACGACCCGTAAAGGGGGCCGATCCGTCTCCGTCAGGTCGAGAATTCGAACTGCCATCGTGACTACAGGCTACCCGGAGGGCCCTTAGAGCAGGGGAATGACGGCGTCGGGCACCAAACCGTGGGGATTTTCACCATTTTCAAGGCGTTCTCGGGTCAAGGTGCTAGAGAGGTCGACGGGCTCCATCGAGGCAATCGTGCCTCGCCAGCCGATAGGAATCGTCACCATGTCATCACCTCGAGGTAAGACGTAGAGAGTCACCAGTGATGACAGAGTCTCGGCTTCACGCCAGCGAGAGAGTTGGGGCACGACGTCGGCCCCAATAATGAGTGTTAGTGCCACCTCCTCGGTCAAGAGTTCACGGGCCGTATCGATGGTGTAGGTCGGGCCACTCCGTCTGATCTCCATGTCCGAGACTCGCACTCCAGCCAGTTCGGCAAAGGCTGCTTCGGCCATCCCTAGGCGCCGTTGAGCCGGCGTGATGGCACCCTCATTGGACTTCAGGTAGGGGTCGCCCGCCACGGTGACGACTATTTCGTCAAAGTTTTCTGAGGCCCAGGCGTCCCGCAGAGCAGCGACGTGTCCCAGGTGTGGGGGGTCAAAGGTGCCCCCAAACAGTCCGACTCGTCGCAACGTCACCTTCACAGACTAGAAGCCGGACTTTCCTCAGTCGACCTGTTCGCTCTACGCTAGGTAGATGAATAACGTCGCGTCAGACTGGAACCCCACCTCGTGGCGCTCACGCGTTGCCCTCCAGCAGCCAGCCTGGCCGTCGATTGACGAGCTGGAAGCAGCTGAAGCGGCCCTCGTCGCCCAGCCCCCACTCGTGTTTGCCGGTGAGGCCCGCCGCCTAACGACCCAACTCGGCGATGTCGCTAATGGACAGGCCTTTTTGTTACAGGCCGGTGACTGCGCCGAATCTTTCCACGTCGCCGGAGCCGACGCGATTCGCGACAAGCTCAAAGTGATCTTGCAGATGGCCGTCGCTCTCACCTACGCCTCCGGCGTTCCCGTGGTCAAGATCGGGCGCATCGCCGGTCAGTTCGCCAAGCCCCGCAGTAAAGAAGTTGAGACCATTGATGGAGTTTCCCTCGAGGCCTTCCGTGGTCACATTGTCAACGACGAGCCCTTCACCCCCGAGGCCCGACGTCCCGACGCCACGCGTCTCGTTCAGGCCTATCACCAGAGCGCCACAACTCTTAATCTTCTGCGCGCCTTCACCAAGGGTGGCTTCGCCGATCTCTCACGCGTGCACGCCTGGAACCAAGAGTTTGTGGCCGACTCGGCCATGGGCCAGCGCTACGCAGTCGTCGCCGATGACATTGAACGGGCGCTGCGCTTCATGGCCGCCTGTGGCATTGACCTAAGTCGTGAGAGTCACCTCCACGAGGTCGACTTCTACGTCAGTCACGAAGCCCTCATTCTCCCCTACGAACAAGCCCTCACCCGTCAGGACTCGCTGACCGGCGACTGGTTCGATTGCTCGGCCCACATGTTGTGGATTGGGAACCGCACCCGTCAACTCGACGGGGCCCACGTGGAGTTCCTTCGAGGCGTCGGTAACCCCCTCGGCATGAAGGTCGGGACCGACCTCACGCCACAAGAGACGGTCGCCCTCGTCGAACGGTTGAACCCGGAGAACGTTCCCGGCCGAATCACGTTGATTTCCCGCATGGGTCGCGACCTAATTGAGGACAAACTACCCGCGCACATTACGGCTCTCAAAGAAGCGGGCCTCTCAGTCGTTTGGACCTGCGACCCAATGCACGGCAACACCTTCACTACCGAGGGTGACATCAAGACTCGTCGCTTTGACGACATCTTGGCCGAGGTGCGTTCCTTCTTTAACATCCACCAGTCCCTCGGGACTTGGGCCGGCGGTCTCCACATTGAACTAACGGGCGATGACGTCACCGAATGTCTCGGTGGCGGCATGGGCCTCTCTGAGGCCGACCTCGGACTGAACTACACCTCGATGTGCGACCCCCGTCTGAACGCCACCCAATCACTCGACTTGGCCTTCCACGTGGCCGAGTACCTCAGTCAGCGTTAACGCCACCGCAGTGCACAGTGCGCAGTACCGCTGCTAGTGGGCCGGTAGTGGCGATTGATCGTTATATCGCAACAGTCGTCGATACTCACCGCGAACTTCAATTTCTGTAAGGGAACAGTGTTCGATACGCGGCTGGAGTCGTCGAGCTGGCTCGAGTCCGAGCGACCATTTGACGGCCTGTTCAATGACGCCTCCGTGGCACACCACTACGACCATGGTGGCCGGGTGGCGTTCCGCTACTGCCGCGAGCGCCCCGGTAACGCGGTCGTAGAACGAGAGGAGCGACTCCCCACCCGGGGCATTCTCGAGGTGGGGGTCGAGGTCCCAATTGGGCGGATTGAAACGATCGGCGAACTCGCCCCAAGAAAGGCCGTCCCCGTCACCCACACGCAACTCGTCCACGTTGTCGAGGGTCGTGAGCGACAGACCAGCCGGAAGGGCCGGTGCTAAGAGTTCGCCCGTCGCGCGGGCTCGCGGGAGGGCTGAGACGTAGAGGGCCGTGGTCGCGTTGAGCTCACCGGTCAAGGTCAAGCGAGTCGCCAACGTTCGAGCCTGGAGTCGGCCTAACTCCGTCAGACCTCCGTCGCCGAGCGCTCCTCCGGCCACGCCAGCACTATTGGCCACACTCTCCCCGTGGCGAATCAGCATGAGTTGGGTTCCGGAAACTACGGGACCCCGTTGGCGAATTCCAACGGGTGGCAGAACTGGATCGTGGCTCACGCCAGATCTCCGACGAAGGCCTCCAGCTGGCGAAGGCTTCGACACTCAACAACCTTGTCGCAGTAGGGCGCGTACTCGCGAATCACCGAATCGCCGCTGTTCCAGTAACTCGTTGGTTCGGGATTGAGCCAGTAGACGTTGCGGGCGCGGAACTTCAAGTCGGCCAGCACTTCGGCATGGGCCTGGTGGTAGTTGTTCCGAGCGTCGCCAAGAATCAAGACGGCGGTGCGCTTATTTATCGTGCTGGCGTACTTCTCGTGAAAGACAAGCAGAGCGCGACCGTAGTCACTGTGGCCGTCAAAAGCAATGACGTCGGCCTCAGAGTTGATGCGGGCCACCGCCTCGGCGGGATCGTCGCTCTCCTCGAAGAGGTGGGTCACTTCATCGAGTCCGTCGACAAAGACGAAACTGCGTACCTTAGAGAACTGGGACGAGATGGCGTGGACCATGTGGAGAGTGAAGCGCGCAAATGAGGCCACCGATCCTGAAATGTCAGCGATAACGACAATCTCCGGTTTCGCGGGGTGGGGAGGCTTAAATCGAAGATCAATCGGCACGCCACCAGTCGAGAGACTGCGACGAACCGTGCTGCGCAAATCGATAGGGCCACGACGACGCTTACGACGACGACGCGCCAATCGGGTGGCTAGCTTACGGCTGAGGGGCTTGAGGGCACGTTCGAGCTGCGCCATCTCGTCGCGATTGGCGTGCATCACGTCAATGTCTTCGGGGAGAGGCTTGCGGACACTCTTGCCGAGCGCTTCGGCCCCGCGGTCATCGACCAACCTTTCGCGAATCTCAGCTTCGATGGCGGCCTTTAGGGCCTCAACCTTGGCCTTGGCCTCATCTTTGACGAGTCGCTCCTCAAGGCCATCGGCATCGGCCTTGGTACCGGCGGCAATCAATCGGTCCATCAGGGTGTCGAGATCGAGGTTTCGCAGCGTGCGATAGAGGTAGTAGGTGCCGCCAACGGGGCGACCCGGTTCCATGCCGGCGTATCGATCAACGGCCTCACGAGCCCCCGAGCGCATGGAGTTCAAGTCATTGGACTGCATGGCCTTAAAGAGCATCTCGGCCAGTTCTTCAGCCGACATCGATGAACCACCGCCACCGCCCATGCCTCGACTCCGACCGGAACCACGCATACCGGTGGCGTTCGGGTCGTCACCCTTGGTCTCGTCTGCGTTACTCGACTCTTCGTCCATCTCTCCAAGGTCAGACGCGTCGGCGTGTCGATTAGAGAAGTAGACGTCAAAGGCCGTGGAAAAGACGGGCATGTGATCGCCATTCTTCACCAACGTGGCCGCCAGACAGGCCTTCACCATGTCTCGATCTGAGATATCAATGGCCGTGAGGGCCCGTGCGGCGTCGACGTGTTCTGACATCGATACCGGTAGTCCGGCCGCTCGCAACTCGACGATGAACTCGCCGAGAAGATTACGCAAGAGCCTTGCCTCGGCCTACTAATTCCTTAGTGGCCTTTTCGAGGTCGGTCTGGTACTTGAGCAAGATGTGCAGCGTGGCGACGGCATCGGCCTCACCAATCTCTTCACGACCCAAGAGCACGAGGGTACGGGCCCAGTCGAGCGTTTCCGAAACCGATGGCGCCTTCTTGAGGTCCAGGTTTCGCAATGAACGAACAACGCGGGCAATCTGCTCGGCGAGGGCCGTTGAAATACCGGGCACGCGCGAGATGATGATGTCACGCTCACGCTCGACATCGGGGTAGCCAACGTAGAGGTAGAGGCAGCGCCGCTTCAACGCCTCGGAGAGTTCGCGAGTGTTGTTAGAGGTCAAAAAGACCATGGGGATCTGCTTGGCCTTCACCGTGCCGAGTTCGGGAATGGAGACCTGGTATTCCGAGAGGATTTCCAAGAGCAATGCTTCCGTCTCGAGTTCAACGCGGTCAATTTCGTCAATCAACAAAACGACCGGTTCGGTGGCCGAAATCGCTTCCAACAGCGGACGAGTAAGCAGGAACTCTTCGGCGAAGATGTCCTCTTCGAGCGCCGACCAGTCTTCGGTGCTCGAGTCGCTGCGGCCCGCCTGGATACGAAGCAGTTGCTTGCGGTAGTTCCACTCGTAGAGGGCCTTGGATTCGTCGAGGCCCTCGTAGCACTGCAGGCGAATGAGACGGGCACCGACAGCGTCGGCCACGGCCTTGGCTAGTGCCGTCTTGCCTGTTCCGGCCGGTCCTTCGACCAAGACGGGCTTGGCGAGTCGGTCGGCCAAAAAGGTGACCGAGGCAATGGCCTCATCGGAGAGGTAGTCGTTTTGGCGGAGCTTCTCGATAACTTCGGCAACGTTTTCGAATCGGGCTGGTGGCACTTCGGCCAGGCCCAAACGGTCAGCCAACTCCTGACGTGGATCAATTGAACTCATCTAACATGTCCCTTTCCGACAACGACCCACTTGATGCAGGTCAACTCTTTAACACCCATGGGGCCGCGAGCGTGAAGCTTCTGGGTCGAAATGCCCACTTCCCCGCCGAGGCCCAGCTCGCCACCATCGATAAAACGAGTGGAGGCATTTACTACCACGGCGGCGGCGTCGACCTCGTGAATCCAGCGCTGCTGGGCCGCGGGGTCCCGCGAAACAATGGCCTCCGAGTGACCCGTTCCGTATCGTGCGACGTGCGCGATGGCCTCATCGAGTGAATCGACTACGGCTACTGAAATTATTGGCCCGAGGAACTCCGTGGCGAAGTCCTCGTCGGTTGCCGGCTTTGCCGACGACAATCGGGTGCAGACGGCGGCGTCGCCACGAATCTCTACACCGGGCAAGATCTTCGTCAGCGCTGGGATGAAGGTATCGGCTACAGCGGCGTGTACTAGCAGCGACTCAGCGGCGTTGCAGACACCCGGTCGAGACAACTTGGCGTTGTTGACAATTTCGGCGGCCATGGCGAGGTCGGCGTCGGCGTCGACGTAGATGTGACAGTTTCCGTCACCGTCGAGCACATACGGCACGCGGGCGTGCTCCCGCATGGCCGCAATCAAGCGGGGACCGCCACGAGGAATCAGGCAGTCGATGGTGCCGACCAGACCCATGAAGGCTGCGGCCGTTTCGTGCGAGGTGTCGGCCACCAGCGTGACAGACGCAATCGGGAGAGAGAACTCACTGAGCACTTCGTGCCAGATGCTCACCAGTGCCAGATTGGTCTGTTGGGCCGTGGACGAGCCCCTCAAAAACGCGGCGTTGCCGGAGCGCAGACAAAGCGCGGCCACGTCCATGGTGACGTTAGGGCGGTTCTCGTAGATAACGCCCACGACGCCGAGCGGCACGCGAACACGCGATACCTCGAGGCCATTGGGTCGGCGGCCACTTTCCACGACTTCGCCAAGCGGATCGCCCAGTGCGGCAATGTCTCGGAGGGCCGTCACGATGCCGCCAATGCGCGCTGGGGTGAGCGTGAGTCGATCGAGGCCGGCGGCTTCACCGTCGTAAGCGGCCACTTCTTGGGCGTTGATGGTCAAGATTGTCTCAGCTCGTTCGCCCAGTCGATCGGCCACCGTCGAAATAACGTCCCGGCGAACCTGATTTTCAGTGGTCGCCATAACTCGGGCGGCCAAGCGAACATCGTTCGCTTGGTCCTGGAGTGATGGGAGAGTCATCGTTTTAGCGTAGCCAAGGGTGCTTGGGCCCTAAACCAGCACAACCAGTTCATCTCGATGGACGACCACATCGGCTTCACCTAAGGCGTCATGACTCACGCGAACCACACCCTTGGCGATCAGTCGACCGGCTTCGGAGTAGAGCTCCACCGCTTCACCGGCGCTGAACTGTCCCGTGGTGCGAATCACGCCCACGGCGAGCAGGCTGCGACCATCACGCTCTAGGGCGTCGGCCGCTCCCTGATTCACCACGAGCGAACCCTTCGTGGGTAGGGCGAAGGCAATCCAGGCCTTGCGAGCGCTGAGTCGTTCACTCCGGGGACGCACGATGGTGCCGAGGCCGCTCTCTTCGTTTAACACTCGCTCCACTACACGGTCCGCACGAGCCGGCGCGATAACCGTCGTCACACCGGACCACTGCGCCATCCGGGCGGCCGCGACCTTGGAGGCCATACCGCCAGAGCCCACCCCGGAGGTTGAACCCGAGGCGGCGGCCGTAATCTCATCATCCAGAGTCTGCACCTCAGCAATCAAGGTGGCGCTGGGGTCCAAGCGGGGATCACCCGTTAGGAGGCCGGCGGTGTCGGTCAGCAAGATAAGACGTGTCGCGCCCACCAAGTTGGCGACGAGGGCGGCGAGGCGATCGTTATCGCCGTAGCGAATCTCTTCATCGGCCACGGCGTCGTTTTCATTCACGATGGGCACAATGCCAAGGCCCCAGAGCGCTTCAATCGTGCCGCGCGCATGAAGATACTGCGATCGGTCCGCGAAGTCGTGAGGTGCTAACAAGACCTGACCGACGGGCAGATCGTGCGCCGCAAAGACGACGCGCCAGGCATCCATCAAGAGGGGTTGCCCCACGGCCGAGACGGCCTGGAGAGTCTGACCATCAGTAGGACGCTCGGCCCCGCGACCCACGGCCGACCAACCGGCCGTAATGGCTCCTGAGGTGACGAGGACGACGCGACCACCACTGCGAACGTGCTGGGTGACACCGAGACCCACGTTGGCGAGGACCTCGGTATCGATGCGGCCCTCCTTCGTCGTCACCGACGAAGTGCCGATCTTTATGACAACGACATCACTCATCATCGAAATCGTCGTGTTCATTGAGCTTGCCCTGACGAGCGAGTCGCTCGCGGCGGGTGGCCCGGTGGTGATCCCCACGATCCAGACCTGAGGCCGTGGAGTCGCGGAACCATTCAAAGGAGAGTTGTCCGACGGTCACCTGGTCCCCATCGACGGCCCCGGCTCGGTTTAAGAGACGGTCAACGCCGAGGTCCTTCAGGCGGCGCACGACTTCGGCCAGTGCTTCATCGTTGGTGAGATCTTGAAAACGAACGGCGCGCAGGACGGGCCGGCCGAGCACTTCCCACTCGTTGGCACGGAGTCGCTGCACACGAACCGTTTCGACGACTGGACGGTGCACCACGATTTCGTGACTAGCCCGCTGTTTTTCATCACGCCGGACACTATCGACGAGCTGGGCCATCTTGGCGACTAGTGCGGGCATGCCCTCTCGGGTGACCGAGGAGAGTGGCACGACACCTTCGGGTAGCTCCGTGTCGGGCCCGAGGTCGGCGCGTGAACCGACGATTATGCGAGGGCGATCCAACATGTCGGGCTGATAATCCCCCAGCTCGCGCAAGAGCACACGGAGCTGTTCTTCGGGTGAGATAACGACGTCTGGCGCCATATCCAACATGACACACAGGACGCGGGCGTACTCGACGTGCTTCAAAAAGTCGTGGCCCAGGCCCCGTCCTTCGGCGGCGCCTTCGATGAGTCCGGGGATATCAGCCACCACAAACTCGGTTCCGCCGTCGGCCCGGTCGGGTCGGGTGCCGTAGCGCACAACGCCGAGGTTGGGCACGAGGGTGGTGAAGGGATAGTCGGCAATCTTGGGCCGAGCTTTAGAGATCTGTGTGATGAGCGTGGTTTTGCCCACGTTGGGAAAACCAATGAGCGCTACGTCGGCTCGCAACTTGAGCTCCAAGTTGTACCAGCTCTCTTCGCCGTATTCGCCCTGCTCGGCAAAGGCCGGGGCCCGACGCTGGTTGGAGAGGAATCGGTTGTTGCCCTGGCCCCCGAGACCACCTTCGGCGGCCCGCCAGGTATCACCAGGTCCGGCCAGGTCGACGATTACTTCGCCGTCCATAGTGGTCACAACAGTGCCAATAGGCACCTTTACGTAGACGTCCTTACCGCCGGCGCCGTGCTGGCGCTTCGAGGTGCCGTTCTCGCCGTCAGTAGCGCGATGGAAGGGGTGGTCGCGAAATCCGAGCAGGGAGGCCTGGTTGTGATCGGCTACCAGCCAGACGTCGCCACCGCGACCGCCATCGCCGCCATCGGGACCGCCCTTGGCCACGTGGGCCTCACGGCGAAAACTTACGCATCCTGCGCCACCGTCTCCGGCCTTGGCGTGCAGTTGCGCCGAATCTACGAAGGCCGACATGTACCCATTCTACGAACCTTGCGCCAACTCACTGAAAGAGGGCTCCCACGACCTCGGCAAAGACCTCGTGGTGTCGTTCCACGTCAGCCAGTGTCGTCGCCGGGCAAATCAGGGCCATGTTGTGAAAAGGAGTCAGCAGAACACCCCGATTGACGCAGGCCAGGTGGAGATAGTCCTCCAGATCGGCGTCGTAACTCTCAGCCGAGGCGCCCCCGCTGGTCGGGGCGGGGTTGGCGAATCGATACTCACAGCGAGTTCCGAGCTGCGAAACGGACCAGGCCAGGTCGTGTCGATCAATCGTGGCCTGGACTCCGGCCGTGAACTCGGTGGCGAGATCGATCATGCCGGGAAAGACCTCGTCGGTCAGAACCTCGCCCAAAACGGCTCTCATCGCCGCCAAGGAAAGGGCGTTGCCGGCCAGCGTGCCACCAACGCCACCCACATCGACGATGTCGGCACCGGCCGAGACGTTGGCTTGGACTCGTTGTGCCAGTTCGGCGCTCAGCCCGTAGGCCCCGCAGGGCACCCCTCCGCCTAAGGACTTGCCGATCGTGATGGCGTCTGGGCGCAGGTTCATTAAACGAGTCGCTCCCCCGGGGCCGGCCGAGAAGGTGTGGGTCTCGTCGATAATGAGCAGGGTGCCAGTCTCGTCACAGGCCTCCCGTACGCCCTCCAGAAATCCCGTCTCGGGCAACACAATGCCAATGTTGGTCAGGGCCGGCTCGGTCAGCACGGCCGCCACATCGCCGTGCACCAGTTCTCGTCGCAGACCTTCGAGGTCGTTGAACTCCACGACCCGGGTCGTGGTACTGGGGTCCACGGCTGGTGCGACATTGCCAGGTCGTGAGACGGCCTCGCCGTTGGGACCGACCACGACGAAGGTCTCGTCGACACTGCCGTGATAGGAGTAGGAGAAGACCAGGATTTTGGGACGTCCCGTGGCGAGTCGCACTAACCGCAGCAGCCACCGATTGGCATCGGTCGCCGAAAGCG
>CAFBLN010000029.1_pt1 | contig 13696 bp, 12 predicted proteins | sample 7268151 | NCBI WGS metagenome assembly CAFBLN01 (sample SAMEA6814035, study PRJEB35770) | uncultured Acidimicrobiaceae bacterium | biome: Freshwater; feature: Freshwater reservoir; material: water | place: Czech Republic | collected 2017-05-23 | depth 30m m
ACGGAGCTTGACTGCCACAACGATTCCCTTCAAACAAAACGGATATGTGCGCCAAGGGCGCTACACAGAATGAATATCCTACCGGTTTTTGGGAGGGGTCACTCTCCCACCCTTCTTTTTCTTCTTACTGCCGCCCTTGGCCGGACTCGTGAAGGGTGCGGGACCGCCCAATCCCCCTAAACCACTAGGGAGTTGTCCGCCGGCTTGGGCCCGTGCGGCCATGGGGGCCAACTTGGCGAGCGGGCCGGGTAAACCGCCGCCGCCGGCCATCTGCTTCATCATCTTCTGCATCTCTTTGAATTGATTCAAGAGCTGATTCACGGCTGCGACATTGGTGCCCGAACCCTTGGCGATTCTGGTTCGACGTGATCCGTCAATAATCGTGGGATTGGTTCGCTCGGCCTTGGTCATGGACTTGATGATGGCTTCGACTCGATTGAGGTCGCGATCATCAATATTGTCGGCCGCCTTGCGAATGTCCTTGCTCATGCCCGGCATCATCTTCATGAGGCCGCCCAGCGAGCCCATCTTGCGGACCTGGTTGAGCTGACTTAGGAAGTCATCCAAGGTGAACTGACCCGACATCATGCGACCGGCGGCGTCGGCGACGACGTCTTGGTCCATAGTGCGCTCGGCCTCTTCGATCAGCGTCATGATGTCGCCCATACCCAAGATGCGTGAGGCCATCCGGTCTGGATGGAAGAGATCGAAGTTCTCGAGCTTCTCGCCGTCCGAGGCAAAGACGACGGGGCGACCAACAACACCGCGGGCGCTCAAAACCGCACCGCCACGGGCGTCGTAGTCCAGTTTGGTCACGATCAGACCACTGAGTTCCAAGGTGTCGTGGAATGCGCGAGCCGTCTGCACGGCGTCCTGTCCGGTCATGGCGTCAATAACGAGGAACGTGTAGTGCGGGTTCGTGGCGCCGCTCACGGCCTTGACTTCAGCCATGAGGGCTTCGTCGATGGAGAGACGTCCGGCGGTGTCGATGATGACCACGTCGCGGCCGATGCGCGTTGCTTCAGCTAGTCCGTCACGGGCGACGGAAACGGGATCGGTCAACGCGCTAAAGACGTCGACGCCAATCTGGCTTCCCAGAACGCGGAGCTGCTCGACGGCGGCGGGACGCTGGAGGTCGGCGGCGATGAGGTAGGGCTGGCGACCCTGCTGCTTGAACCAGCGGGCCAGCTTGGCGGCAGTAGTTGTCTTACCGGCACCCTGGAGACCGGCCAAGAGAATTACGGTCGGCGGATGCGTGGCGTAGGTGACCTTGAGACTCGTCCCGCCGAGCACTTCAATGAGCTGTTCGTGAACGGCCTTGATGACCTGCTGGCCGGGCGAGAGACTCTGACTGAGGGCGACTCCGTCGAGACGGGTCTTAACGGCCTCGATGAAGGCTCGAACAACGCTGAGTTCAACGTCGGCTTCGAGGAGCGCGGTACGGACTTCGCCTAACGCCGCATCGAGATCGGCCGGCGATAGCCGGCCCTTAGAACGGAGGTTTTGCCCGATTCGCTCGAGACGGTCTGAGAGTGCGTCAAACATGGTCTTTGAAATCTACCGTCAGGCCTCGAGTAGAGCGTCGACAAACTCCACAGGGTCAAAGGGGCGTAGATCGGCGACCCCCTCACCCACCCCGACGAGCTTCACGGGAAGACCGAACTCTTGGGCTAAGGCCACCACAATCCCCCCGCGGGCCGTCCCGTCCAACTTGGTGAGTGCTAGTCCGGTCACGTTGGCGGCAGCCAAGAATTCTCGAGCCTGACTCACGGCGTTCTGTCCCGTGGTGGCGTCCAGTACGAGGATGGTCTCGAGCACCTGGCCGGGCACCCGATCGGCCACGCGACGAACTTTGCTCAGCTCTTCAAGCAGATTCGTACTGGTGTGGCGACGGCCCGCCGTGTCGGCCAAGACGAGGTCAGCGCCACGGGCGTGAGCTCGACCAATGGCGTCGTGAATAACTGCTCCGGGATCTGATCCTTCGGCACCGCGAACGATGTCGGCTCCGGTTCGCTCGGCCCACATCGCGAGCTGGTCAGCGGCGGCGGCACGGAAGGTGTCACCGGCGGCGAGAACGACCGAGCGTCCACTGGACACTTGGGCCGACGCCACCTTGCCAATTGTCGTCGTCTTGCCGACTCCGTTCACTCCTACAAAAAGCCAGACGGCCACGCGGCCATCGTCGGCCGTGGCGTTGAGAGAACGGTCACCGGCCTCGAGGAGAGAAACAAGTTGGGAGCGCAGTGCCGCCACCAGTCCGTCGGGTGCCCCCTTGGACTTGAGGTGCTCCAGGATTTGCTGCGTCGTCGTAACACCCACGTCACTTCGCAGTAGTACTTCTTCGACGAGGTCGAGCTGCTCGGTAGAGAGCGAGCCCCGCCCGCTGGATGAACGCACTCGGTCAAAGACGCCGCGGCTGGATCCGAGACGACCAGAGAGTGAATCATCGACCGTGACTAAGTCGGGACGAGCGGTGCGCTCCTCGACCAAAATCGATGGCAGTGGCTGGTGTGCTGGTGCGCTCAGAATCCGCTCGGACCGACGGCGCAAAACGCGACGCCCGATAATCGCAACAACCACGAGGGTCGCGGCGACAATCAGAACGTAGGTAGTCACGATTCGTTCGTACGCTTCACTCGCTGCGAGACGACCTTCGATGAGGCACCCGGAACCATGGTGACGCCGTAGAGGGCGTCAGCCGATTCCATGGTGCGCTTCTGGTGAGTCACCATGAGCAGCTGAGCTTCATCCCGGAAGTCCGCGACGAGCGACAAGAAACGCTGGAGGTTCACGTCGTCCAGAGCGGCCTCAACTTCGTCCATCATGTAGAAGGGGCTGGGGCGCGAGCGGAAGACCGCAAAGAGGAAGGCCAGTGCGGCCAACGAACGCTCACCACCGGAAAGCAACGAGACGCGTCGAACGTTACGACCCATGGGTCGCACTTCGATCTCGACGCCCGTGTTTAAGAGGTCCTCGGCGTCCGTCAACATCAAACGGCCCTGACCACCGGGGAAGAGCATCGCAATGAGCGACGAGAAGTGTTCGTTGACATCGGCCATGGCCGACGAGAAGGTCGTCATAATCTCTTCGTCGAGAGCACGCACTACTTCTTGCAATTCGCGACGGGCGTGGCGAACGTCGGCCACCTGACCATCGAGTTCCTGGTAGCGCGACTCCAGCGCCGTCAGCTCTTCGAGAGCCAACGGGTTAATAGGACCGAGGGCGTTGATACGCGTCTCGAGTTCGACAAGTCGGTGCTCGAGAGTCACGCCTTCGGGCAGTTCCGGTGCGGCGACCAGCCCCAGCTCTTCGGGCTCAATCTCGATGTCACGTCGAATTGAGTCATGGAGGGTGGTCACCTTGATGGCCAACTCGGCGTGCTCAATTTCAGCCTTGCGACCGGTGTCGCCCAACTCGGTGAGTCGGGCTTCCGTTACGGTGCGCTCCCGGCGAAGAGCCTCGAGCTGTTCGGCCCCGGCCCGTGAGGCTTCCAGCTGTTCGCGATAGGTCGATTCGAGTGCCTCTTGGTTGAGATGGACGTCATCACCGGCTTGGCGCACGATGACTTCGAGGCGATCGAGAGACTGCAGTTCAAACTCCAACGACTGGCGACGCTCCGTCGCTTCCGCCCGTTCCGCGGCGTGACCGGCCAGGCGACGTTCCACGTCAGACTGGCGCGATTCAATCAAACGGCGGCGCTCCCCTAGTTCGGCTTCGCGCTTGCCGACTTCACTGAGGAGGTTGGCGACCTGGACCCGGTGGGCTTCGAGTGTGACTCGCGCCTCATCGGCCCACGCAGCCCGCTGGGATGATTCCGAAACAGCCAGTTCGAGGGACGGTAACTGTTCGAGCAGCGTCGAGAGTTCAAATTCCAACTCACCGAGAGCTTCTGTGGCCTCTGCGGCTTCCGTCGATGATGACATCACGAGGGCTTCGACGGTCGAGAGTTCCGCTTCAAGACGGGCCCCTTCCTTCGTCCAGCGGTCCAATGTTGCCTCGGCCTTGGTCAACGTATTGAGTGACTCGCGTACAGCGGTGCGGGCTTCATTGTTGGCGGTGCGGGCCTTCAGCGCAGCCTCCGTTGCCGGTTCCACGTCATCGGCGGCGGCGCGGGCGACGACGTGGGCATCTTCGACCGAGCTACGGGTAACGACGGCGCGACCCGAGGCCACACGCCAACCAGTGGCGGCGAAGCGGTCACCATCGGCCGTAACGACGATCAGGTCAGGGTTACTGAGGGCGACGTCGATACCCGACTCCCAGTCGCGAGCGACGAAGGCGCGGGCGAAGAGAGCGTCGAGGACCCGAACCACATCGTCAGACGTTCCGGGACGGACGCTGACGCGTGAACGAAGTGACTCACAGCCGGCGGGCGCACTGGGGCGTTCCCCCGTGGCCGCGACGGCGGGCAGGATCAGCCCGGCGCCACCATCGCGACGAAGGGCACTCAGCGCGGCGTGAGCCGACGTGCGGCCATCAACGACGACTGCTCCAAGGGATGCTCCAGCGGCTGACTCCACGGCCTTCTCCCAGCCGGGCTCCACTTCAACCAGATCAAGGAAGGCACCGAGCACACCCTCGAGCTCGCCAATAATTGAACGGCCACCGGCACCCGAGAACTCTTCCAGCGCGCGGGCCAGGGCTTCGGCGCGGGCCTGCGTGCGGGCGGCCGTGTCGGTCAGTTCGCGCAGTGCACTCTCGACGACACGGAGCCGCTCTTCGGCTTCGCGTTCTTGGACGGTGGCGTGGCCGTGAGCCACGGTGGCCTCGGTGACAGCGCGCTCGGCTTCACCACGGGAGTTAACGGCCGTTTCGCGAGCGGCACGAACCTCTTCGGCCCGACTGGTGGCGATACTGCGACGAGCGTTGACTCGCCCGAGGGCCTGGCGTGCCGTGTCGACGGAACGTTGGACAATCTCGGCCTGCTCTTGCACGCGAGCGAGCGAGGCCTCAGGCTGACCGGCGGCGGCATCACCCCAGGTGGCTTCGAACTGGTCTTCGGCTTCACCGAGTGAGGTGCGAGCGGTTTCAATTTCGGCGCGCTGCGGAGCCAGTTCCGCTTCGACCGTCGTGAGTTCCAGCAGGTCGGCGGCGAGCTTGGCGGCGTCGGCCTCGAGGTTGGCGACAACGTTTTCGTCGGCCGATGCCTCGAGAGTCGCTCGAACGGAGCGGCGGCGCTCATTGATCAGTCCGAGGGTTCCGCGAACGCGTTCGGCCAGACCTTGGAGTTGACCCAAGGTGGAGGCCAGGTGCTCTTCGCGACGAGAGGCCACTTCGGCGGCGGCGGCCGACGCCTGGGCATCGAGACGTACGAGTTCACTGCGTAGTTCGCGACCTTGGCCATCTGACGTGCGCAACACGGCGTCGAGTTCACCGCGACGAGTTTCAAAAACGCGGAGGCGATCGGAGTAGAGGGCGCGACGCACATTACGCAGTTCGGAGTCCACGTCGGCAAAGTTTCGTGCCGCGGCGGCCTGGCGTTCTAGGGGGCGCATCTGACGACGCACCTCGCGAACGAGGTCGCCCAATCGCTCTAGGTTCTCCTGAGTTTGACCCAAGCGACGCTCGGCCCGTTCCTTACGGCGGCGGTGCTTTAGGACACCGGCGGCCTCTTCAATAACGGCACGGCGGTCTTCACTGCGAGAGTTGAGGACCGAGTCGAGCTGACCCTGACCAATGATCATGTGCTGCTGGCGACCAACACCCGAGTCGCTCAGGAGTTCTTGGATGTCGAGTAGGCGACACGTGGTGCCGTTGATGGCGTACTCGCTGTCACCGTTACGAAAGAGCGTGCGCGAAATCGTTACCTCGGCGCCATCAATCGGCAAACGGCCGTCGGCGTTATCAAGAGTCAGAGTGACTTCGGCGCGCCCTAGGGCGGGGCGATTGGCCGTTCCGGCGAAGATGACGTCTTCCATTTTCCCTGAGCGCAGGGCTCGGGCGCTCTGCGCCCCGAGGACCCAGGCGACGGCGTCAACGACATTGGATTTTCCAGAACCGTTAGGGCCAACTACGGCCGTAACGCCCTGTTCGAATTCCAGCGTGGTGGCGTCGGCGAAGGACTTAAAACCCTTCATTGTGAGGCGCTTCAAAAACATCGGACGACGCTACCAATCTTTACGTGGGAACTACCTGGGGTGATCGTCCGACATACGACCACCTGTAAATCTACGCCTGACAGCGGGCGCAGTAAAACGCGACGTAGTCCGGGGTCACCGAACGCTGGATCTTGGTCCGGCATTGTGTGCAAGGTTCACCCTCTCGGCCGAAGACTTGGAGGTGCGACTGGTAGCCACCACCCTTGCCATCAGGGTCGACCCAGTTTTCAGGCTCCACGGTGGTGCCCCCCAACTTGAGACCCTCGGCGAGAACTTCAATCAGGGCTCGGTGGAGGCGGCGAGCCTCAACTGAGGTCAGAGTCTCCGAAGAGCGATCCTCGCGCACACCAGCGGTGAACAGCGTCTCAGCGGCGTACACGTCCCCGAGACCGGCAACGAGTCGTTGATCCTTCAGCACCGCCTGGATCGGCTGCTTGGCCACTTGAAGCACGATGCCGAGACGATCCCAGCCGAACTGATCGATCACGGGATCCAAGCCGAGGGTTGCCAGTTCGGGAATGGCTCGGCGAATGACCTTGCCATCTTCGGACAGAGCAAGCCGATCAACGAACTTATTGAGAACGGTTACCTCTCCTTCGGCCGGCTTCACCGAGGCGTACATCTCACTGGTGGCGTTGGCGTCGACAAAGCGGAGTTCGGGTCCCTGCGAAAAAGTAAATACGGCCTGCGTGTGCTTTGGTTTGGCGTCCTTAGGACCCTTCGCACGCAGCAGCTGACCAGTCGGACCGGGATCAATAACGAGTGTGGCCGCATCGTCGAGGGCAATTAAGAGATTGCGGCCCAGACGCGTGACACCCTTAATGGCGTGACCCTCCAAGTGGGCCCGGAACTCTTTGGCCGTCTTGTGGCGACCCACCAACTTGCCGTTTGTAATTGCGATGGTCTTGATCTTCTTGCCCACCAACTCCTTGGCGAGTACTACTCGTATGGCTTCAATCTCAGGTAATTCAGGCATTGTCGCGCCCCTCCCACGCTATGAGGGCGGCCGAAGCTTCGGCCACCTTCTTCGAACGTCCCGTTGCGGTGCCGCGTACGACTCCATCGATCTTGACTACGGCCGTAAAGGTCGGGTCGTGGTCGGGTCCACTGCCAACGACCTCGTAGGTTGGCAGACCCCGGCCACCAACTTCGGCCCAGTGGCGCAGTTGACTCTTCGGGTCGGCGGCGTGCGGTGAGAGGACGGCATTGGCCAACTCGTCTCGCAGGAGTTCTTGGGCTACGGCGATAGCCCGTTCGGCCCCGCAGTCAAGGTACGTAGCGGCAATCAGCGCTTCAAAGGCGTCGGCGAGTAGTGAAGGTCGTGTCGCACCACCACTCTTTCGCTCCCCGTTGCCCAGACGCATGACCTCGGGAACGCCCAACGACTCGGCGGCGCGCGCCAAGGTCGGTTCATTCACGACGCGACTACGGGCCAGTGAACCGGTGCCCTCGTCGAGTTCGGGGTGGTCACGCAGGATGGCATCGGCAATCGCCAAATTGACGACGGCGTCTCCGAGAAACTCCATCCGTTCATTGGATGCCTCGCCGTGCTCGGAGGCGTAGCTCGAGTGAGTCAAGGCCCTCCGAAACGAGGGGCTGGCTTCATCGAGGCCAAGGCGTTGGGCCAGCGCAGCGAGTGCTGAAGTCAGGACGACCACGAACTCCCTAGGCGACCTGGAGCTTGGCGGCGACGTAGTCGACGGCATCGCCAACGGACTTGAGCGCTTCCAAGTCCTCGTCATCAATGTGAAAGCCTGGGGCCCGCTCGGACAGTTCGTCTTCGAGGGCTTCCACCAATTCAATCAGGGCCAAGGAGTCGGCATCGAGGGCTTCAAAGGTGTCCGCTAATCCAATGGACGAGCCGTCCTTTTCGAGAATTTCCCCCAGTTGCGCCTGAATAATGCTCAGGATTTCGTCCCGTGTAACGGGCTGATTGTTAGGCGTTTCGGCGGGCATATGAGCTCCTTTGCGTACCGGTGGACCCATACTACGAAGTTTTGTCCCCGATTCGTGGTTTCCCTTATGAAATAGGGCGAATCGTGGTGCGCAGCGTCTCGACAATTCCCGCGTCAGCCATTTCGGCTCCCACGCGGAGCGCGTTCATGATGGCCGTGGCGTTCGAGGAGCCGTGACTAATGACGCAGATGCCGTCGAGGCCGAGGAGCATGGCGCCACCCTGGGTCTCAGGGCTGAGGTCACCCACGAGTGGCAAGAGGTAGGGGAAGAGGGCGTTGCCGGCCTCTTTCGTAATCTCATCGGTCCCGATAACTTCGAGCAACTTGCCAAGGATGAACTTGAGGGAGCCCTCGAGGGTCTTGAGGGCCACGTTGCCGGTAAAGCCATCGGTAACGATGACATCAACTGGCGAAGGAATCAGGTCTCGACCCTCGACATTGCCGACAAAGTTCAACCCCTGAAGGGCCGCCAACAGCTGGTGGGTCTCTTTGACGAGCGGAGTTCCCTTGGTCGATTCTTCGCCGATCGAGAGCAGGCCGACCTTGGGCTCGGCAATACCGAAACGAGTCCGCGAGAAGGCACTAGCCATCTGGGCAAACTGCACCAGCATTTCCGGCGTGCACTCGGCATTGGCACCGGCGTCGACCATCACCGTGGGTGCCCGGCCAGGATTGGGCAGCGGGGTGGCGATACAGGGGCGCACTACACCGGGTAGCCGACCCATGCGCAGCAGCGCGGCGGCCATAGTGGCGCCAGTGTTGCCGGCCGAAATCATGGCCGAGGCCTTGCCGTCGCGAACGAGTTCGGCGGCGCGAACGAGCGAGGAGTCCTTCTTCTTTCGGACGCCGGCGGCGGGATCTTCGTCCATGCCGATGACTTCCGTGCAGGGGTAGACCTCGAGACCCATCGGGTCGCCAATCAGATCAGGGGGTCCAACGAGAATGACGTTGAGACCGAGTTCGTCGACCGCGCGTCGGGCGCCCGCCACAATCTCATGCGGCGAGTGATCCCCGCCCAGGGCATCCAGGGCTAAGGGCAGTGTCAACTCAGTTGACCTCTATGGCCACACGACCCTTGTACCAACCACACTGGGGGCACACCACGTGGGGCAGCTTGGCGACGGAGCACTGTGGGCAGTTACTGCGGCTCGGGAGCTCCAGGCGCCAGTTAGAGGCACGGCGGGCTCGCGAACGGGCCTTTGATGATTTTCTCTTAGGTACTGGCATCGTTCTTCTCTTTCGTCGCGGCGAGCCAAACTCGCCGTTGCTTAGTTGCTTTCCGCCGACGTATCGTCGTCGAAACGAAGTTCTGACAGCATAGCCCAGCGCGGGTCAACTGCCGTCTGGCAACTACAGGGGCTCAAATTACGGTCAGTGCCACAGATGGTGCAGAGGCCCTGGCACTCCTCGCGACACAGGGGGGCCAACGGGAGCTCTAAAAAGACGGCGTCGTGTACGAGATGGCTCAAATCGATCGTGTCGTCGGCGAAAAAATAGGCCTCTTCGTCTTCACCCTCTTTTTCGGTGTATCGCTCATCGACGGGAATCTCCAAAATTCCCTCAACGGCCGACGAACAACGTCGACACATACCGGTCCAGGGGGCTCGCAGCACCCCGCGCATACGAATCCCGCCGCTGAAGCTCTCCAGACGGCCGGCCACGGCCACCTCGGCCTCGCTAGCAATATCGGACTCCCCTGGTCCCCGCGGATCAAATTCGTGCGCTGCGTCAAAGGGGGCGACAAAATTCACTTCCATCGTGGCCGGGATATTGCGAAGGATGCCCGCCACGGGAACGAGGTAGGGGGACGTCACGGCCTAGAGGTCGTCGGGGTCGTAGAACGAGTTCGACAACGGTTCCGGCGCCAAGAAGGCCGTACTGAGGTCACCATCGTCCATCGAGGCGGCCTCGAAACCAGTTACCGGAGCGCGGTTCTCGAGGTACTCCACATCGAAGGGGTTGGGATCGGCACGCAACTTCTCGCGCTGCGCCAAGGTCATGGCGTGCATCTTGGTCAAGTAGTTGTCGTACTTACCCAGTTCGCGCTGAATGTACTCATTGGCCTGATTGGTGCGAGTACGAATCTTGTCCTCGGCATCAGCCATGATTTCACGAGCCCGCTCCTTGGAACGCTCGACAATGGCCTGCTTTTCCACGAGGGCGTTGGACTCACGGCGTGCCGTGGCCAGCATCTGGGTCTTGCTGTCCTCGGCGGCCTGCAAGATGGCGTCACGGTCACGATTAATACGATCGGCCCGACGCAGCTCTTCGGGCAGGGCATTGCGGAGCTCATCAATGAGTCCCACGACGACTTCGCGCTGAATCATTACCGTCGAGGAGAAAGGGATCTTGGACGAACCTTCGAGTTCGCCGAGGAGTATTTCAAGCACCTGGTCAAAAGAGGCCGTAGGCGATGCGTTCTGGAAGATCGGCATCTCCTCGCCCGATTCTTCACCTTCGTAGTCGAATCCAAGAAATTTGCTCACAGGGTCTCCTCCGTAAATCTCACCTTGAATCGTTCCATAACTGGTCCGGGTACGAACGGACTCACGTCGCCACCAAAACGGGCCACTTCTCGCAACAGTTTGGAAGCGATAAAGGAGTGGCTTGAACTGCTGGGGATGAAGAGGGTCTCGACGCCCGACAGCGATCGGTTCATCTGGGCCATCTGGAGTTCACTCTCAAAGTCTGAGACGGCTCGCAGACCCTTCACGATGGCCGTGGCGTTGACGTCGCGTGCGACATTTACGAGCAGAGTGGCAATCGACACAATCCGAACGTTCTTAATGTGTGCGCAGGACTCCGAAATCATTTCGCGGCGCTCTTCGAGGTCAAAGAACCCCTGAGACTTTTGCGGATTGCGGATTGCGGCGACCACGATCTCATCAAAGATACGTGAAGCGCGCTCGACGACTTCGAGGTGGCCGTTGTGGAAAGGGTCGAAGGAACCGGGAATTAAGCCAACCGTCACGACGCATCCTCTCCATCGGTCACTAACACTGTGACGAGCGTAGTGCCGTACCGCTTCTCTTTTTGAACTGTCCAGCCGGCCGGGGCGGTAGCGAAGCGATCGTTTTCAATTATGGCCATCTCGGCCTTGGAACTGCCCAGCAGGACATCAATATCGAGGGGGCCGTAGGGCGGGTCGGCAAAGACGACCCCCACCTCGGCCGGCACGGCCCACTTCGGCAAGTTGGCCTTCACAAAATGTACGGTGCCGGGCAGATTCAGCGCCTCCCAGTTGGTCTTGGCTGCCGCGAGGCAGGCTCCGTCAGAGTCCACGAAGTAGCAGGCAATCGCACCTCGGCTCATCGCCTCGATACCCATGGCACCGGAACCACAGTAGAGATCGGCCACTACGAGACCTTCCACGCCACCGCGCGACTCGACCATCGAGAAGATCGCTTCACGGGCCATATCGGTCGTAGGACGCACCGTGGGTGGCAACTTGGCTTTTAGTTGTCGGCCCCGGGCCGAGCCTCCGATAACTCGCACGACCTCAGGCTAGGCCACCTCGTCAGGCCTACCGACTGTTTACAGGGTTACGCCTTAAAATTGTCACGGACGAAGAAGAGTTGCTCGGCGACTGGGGTCCAATCAATGTCATTGCCGTAGTGACTACAACCCGAAAGCAGTGGGACGGCGAAGGCGTGGGTCGCAATGATGGTCCAGGTAGCGAGGCGTGAAAATTCTCCATCACCCCTCACTTCACCCAGTCGCTTCGCATTTTCGATGACGTCAGTAAAGGCAACCTGAGCGTGGCGACTCAATACCGTGGAGTGCCTTGCCGCCACCACGGATTCCACGCGCAATTGTCGCAGGAGGCGTCCCTGCTCCGAGAGTGCTCCGCGTTGAACTGCAATGATTCTCCTGACAAACTCCTGGTGATCGACGAGAACGTACGATTGATGATTGAGGCTAAACACCTGGCCAATGACAATTTTCAGCGCCTCGTCGGCGAGCTCGTGCTTGCTCTTAAAGTAGCTGTACGCCGTACTGAAACCGTAACCAGCCGCTCGGGCAATTCGTTGGGCCGAGGCTCCCTCAACTCCGGTTACGGCAATGGTTTCGAGCGCTCCCCTAATGAATTCTCGCCGAACGTTTGCTTCTCCATCAATTTCGGGAATTGTGAATGGAACCGAAGCTTTGGATCTCGTGCGAGCGTCCCACGCGTGGCGGCTGTCTGCCAGCCGCCTGGTGATTTCTAGTCCCTCGAAAAGGTGGTCAAGCAGAACTGGGGCAAAAATCGGCCGAGCGAAAATTGACCCGAGTAGATAGCCAATCTGCATTTTGAAAATCGAATCGGGCATTTCGGGATACCGCATCGCGGCATCGGCCAATATCTCCTGGATTTGTGGTTGCACGACTTCTCGAGCAAAGGAATAGCGACGAAGCGTCGCCATCACCTCAATCAGCGCATTGACCACGTCGCCTGGTGCTTCGTAGAGTTCACGAAGATCGTCTGTTATCGGGCCGCTCCCGTTGACCCATGACAGCTGGAGCGTGATGACACGGACGAGCTCGTCGCGTAGGTACAGGTCCCACAGGACGACAATGACGTCATCAGCACCTCCGAAGCGGGAGTAGATCGGACCAGTCGAAAAACCCGACGCCTGGGCGATGGCCGGGAGGGACAACCCATCGGTTCCCGAGGTCGCGAGCAGACGGAGTGCCGCATCGTGAATCTGCTTGTCCGTCTCGGCGCGTTGCATCTCGCGACGGGTTGGAGCCGCACTCTCTGTCATGACTCAATCGTAGAAGTTGGGTGCCGCAATGGAGCAGATTCCCGAGCGCTACGACTTGAACAAGAAGGCCGCTTCATCTTCATCGATGAAGAGCCGGAGCTCCTCGACGAGTTCGGGGTGGTTGGCCAGGTTCACGCTGGCTGCGACCAAATCGTTAGCCACCTCACGGGCCAGCAGTAGGAGTTCGCCATCTCGGGCGAGCGAGGCCAGTTTCAAGTCGCTGCGCCCGCGCTGACGGACACCTAGCAGCGTGCCTTCACCTCGTAGTTCGAGGTCGACTTCGGCCAGATAGAAACCATCGTGCGACGCAACCAACGCTTCAAGGCGGGTCGCACCGTCGGCCGTGCTCGGATCGCCAAAGAGATAGCAGAAACTCTCCAGGGAACTCCGCCCAACACGACCACGCAACTGGTGCAGCTGAGCTATACCGAATCGCCAGGCGTCTTCGATAACCATGACGGTCGCTTCGGGAATGTCGACACCGACTTCAATCACGGTGGTGGCGACCAGCACGTCGAGGTCACCCCGACGGAATCGCTCCATCGTCATTTCCTTCTCGACGTCTTTCATCTGTCCGTGGAGGAGGCCCACGTTCAGCCCGCTGAGTTCGTGACTGGCCAGTCGATCTCGTTCGGCCACCGCACTGGCGGCCTCAATCTTCTCCGAACCCTCAACCAGCGGGCACACGACAAAGGCCCGGTGACCGGCCGCGACTTCGCTACGTACTTTCTCCCAGGCCGCAGCCTCGACGTCGGCGCTCTTGGCCCACGCCGTAGTTATCGGTCGTCTCCCACTCGGCAGTTCGTCCAGGATCGTGGAGTCGAGGTCTCCGAACAGCACTAGGGCGGCGGTGCGAGGAATAGGTGTTGCCGTCATCACTAAGAGATCGGGGTCCCGC
>CAFBLN010000030.1_pt1 | contig 12822 bp, 13 predicted proteins | sample 7268151 | NCBI WGS metagenome assembly CAFBLN01 (sample SAMEA6814035, study PRJEB35770) | uncultured Acidimicrobiaceae bacterium | biome: Freshwater; feature: Freshwater reservoir; material: water | place: Czech Republic | collected 2017-05-23 | depth 30m m
CTGAAACCGAACCGTACTTGGCAAACCACCGCTCGGCGGTGTCGAGGTCGGCGTGCGTCAACAAGATCCACTTACCCCAGCGGTCCACAATGGTGCGACCAAAACGAAGACCAAGAATTTCATAGGCGAAGATTGAACCGGCCAAGGAGCCAATGACGCCGACGGCGATGACTGAGTACACGCTCCAGGGGTGGCCGTTGTTGAGGGTGAAACTGGCCGCCGTCATGGCGCCGGCGAAGCCGAAGGTTCCTTCTGAAGGAATCGGGGCACAGGTACTCTCCACGAAGGCAAGGAAAAAGAGGGCGTACAGACCGTAATGCACAATGAAATCGTTCATCCCCTTATCTTTACTGATTTCTCTACCCAAGTCTGGGAGTGGAGATAAGAATCGGGCAAACTAAGCAGCGGGGGTTCACGTGAGTAGTTTTCCAACGTTTGAAGAATTGAGTGCCGACTTCATCGCTGACGTCTTAGGGGCACCACGCGGCCTGGCGTTGCGCACGACCCCCATCGGCGCGGGTCAAGTGGCGAGATGCCTACGCGTGGAACTCCTTGACGGCGACCAACTCGTCGCCTCGGCCATCGCTAAAGGACCGTCGGATGACGAAGTCAGTCGTTCCACCGCGGCGGCCCAACGGCTCTATCTCCGCGAGACCTCCTTCTACGAGCAACTGGCCCCAGGGATCGGAACACCAACGCCCACGTGCCACTTTGTGGCTCGCAACGAGCACGATGACTTTCTCCTCATCCTGGAAGACATGACGCCCTCAGCCCCAGTTGACCAATTCGGTGGGCTCACTCACGAGCAGGCGACGTTGGGGTTGAGCGCTCTCGCCGAATTACACGGACCGACCCGTTCGATGACGAGTCTGCACGAGGCTGACTGGCTGGGCGGAACTTCTGCAGCATTGGCCCCCCTCTACCAAGCGGTCCTCCCGGGTCTCTTTCAAGCCTTCCTGGAGCGTTACGACGCAGTGTTGAGCGACGAGATCCGAGACGTCGTCACTCAACTTGGCGCACGCCTCTCTGATTTCTCTGGTTACAAATCTCCGTACGCCTGCGTGGTCCACGGTGACTTTCGAACGGACAATCTCCTGTTCGACGGTCAAGGGGGCTCCGTGCCTATTGCCGTTGTTGACTGGCAGACCGTGGCCGTTAGCAGCCCCCTGCTCGACGTGGCCTACTTCATCACCACGAGTCTCGACGATGAGAGCTGTCGCCGTAATGAACACGAGTTGCTTGATTTCTACCTCGGGGAGATGAGTCGTTTGGGCGCACCTATTGATCGTGTGGACGCGCAGCGGGAGTTCGCCCGGTACACCCTGCAGCCGGTCGTGATGCTGGTCTCCGCGGCCGTGATTGTTGAGCGGACCGAGCGCGGCGACCGTATGTTCTTAGAGATGATTCGGCGCGCCTGCGTGGCCTGCACCCGCTGGGGCGCCTTTAGTGAATTGGATCGCCATGCTGCTGCCTGAAGACGATTACCCGGTTCACCAGACCGTTGCGCCCTTGGCAGTAACAATGAACGGACATCCCAACGCCTACGACCGATTTTTCTTCAACGGGGTCCACGAGGACTACTACTTCGCACTCGCGCTCGGCCTCTACCCCAATCGCGGAGTTATTGACGCAGCCTTTTCGGTCCTCCAAAATGGACGCCAGCACAGTGTCTTTACCTCCGACGCCCTCGCCGGCCGTGTGACCCAGGTCGGACCAATCACTATTGAAATCGTGGAGCCCATGCGCGTTAATCGCATCACGGTCGATGCCCCCGAGCAGGGACTCCGGGCCGAGCTGCTCTACACCCAAGCCACCGCCACCATTGAAGAGCCCCGCCAGACGATGTACGACGGCCCACGAATCTTCATGGACGTGACTCGGGCCACCCAACTGGGGACCTGGACGGGATGGATTGAATCACCCGAGGGCCGCATAGTCCTCGCTGGCACGACGAGTGGGACTAAAGATCGCTCTTGGGGCATTCGACCCGTCGGCGAGCCACTCCCTGGCGCGCCGAGCACTCGCGTGCCGCAACTCTGTTTCTTCTGGGCCCCGCTCCTCACCTCCGCTGGTGGGCGCCACGTCATGAGCTTTCAGGATGGCCAAGGCCGCCACCTGCACCACTCGGGTGGCACGTTGCCCCTCGTTGGCGGTGGCGAGGCGGCACCTACCGACGGCGATCTCTCCTTTACGTGGTGCCCCGGCACGCGGTGGATGGACCACGGCTCTATGGCTAGTGGCGGCGAATCGTACGACCTCGAACCGATTGCGCGATTCCACATGCGGGGCGTTGGTTACGGCCACCCCACCTACGGCCACGGAAAGTGGCACGGTGGTCCGGTGACGGCCGCTGAATCACTGAACCTGGCCGAACTTGATCCCCTCGACTATCCCAACATTCACGTCCAGCACATTGTGCGCGTCACGGGACCGCAGCGCGGGCTCGGCGTGGTGGAGCAGTTGGTTATCGGGCCCTACGCCCCCGCGGGATTGACCGGACTCCTCGACGGAGTTGCCTAGCGCGAGCAAATGGGGTGGGCCCTAGCGGCCACACCCCATTCACAAACTGCTCGTTCTTCTACTTGCGGTAGTGGTTACGCCAAATCAGTCGGTACACCTTGGTCCGACGTGGGATGGAACGAACGCCGGGAATGAATGGCACGAAGATCATGATCACGGTCAAGACCATCATGAGACCCCAAATCAATGAGTCGGCGTTTTCACTCGCACTAAACGGTGGGACCTGATACCAGAAGGTGTAGAGCCAGAGCCACGCTTGGCCCGGGTAACTACCCGTCTCGTTCATCATGCCCCACTGGTCACCCGCGAGGTGTTGCTTCTCGGCGAGCCCACTGAACCAGTTACCGTCAGCCAAAAAGAGCAGCGGTCTGGTGTAGTCAGTGGAGTAGTAGTTACTACCCCCACCCAACAGACTCTGATCCAGCGAGCCGGCTCGAGCCATCGAGGTCAACCCCGACATTAAGACGGGAATCGGCCCGGCGTCCACGGGTGGAAAGTGCAGCGCACCCGCCGAAAAGGTGGGCGTCACCTTGGCGAAGTTCTCCATCCACGTAAATTGCGCAGTGTTGGAAGATGACTTCCACTGCTGCAGCGCAGCTGAGATGATTGGGCTGTCAGGCAGAGTTGCCAATGTTGCCAGCACAAAGTCAGCGGCAGGATGCACGGGAATGTGCACGCCCATCCAGCGCTGAAGTGCCAATGGTCCAATCGTCTGCGTGGCGTTCGGGGTGTTGTTATACGGCTGGCCGTAGCCCGCAGTACCCGAAGATCCATTGAGTTCCGAAAAGGCCGTATTGGCAAAATCGACGGGGTCGCTGTGCGACCACTGACGCAACGTGGCGGGCCGATCATCGGGCGAGCTAAAGAGCGCCGATAACAACACGACCAACAGGCTCATCACGACGAGGGCGATGGTGCCCTCCTTGATGATGTCGTAGGGGCGATGCGTTCCCGTCCATTCGACGACGTCGACATCTGGATTAAAAGACTTCTTGCTCATGCCGCTACCTCATCTGCAAACGGCGGCACAACGCCGCGCTTTCGAACCAAAATCACGTGCAGGCCGGTCAACGCAATTGCGGCTAGGGGCAGGAGCGTGATGTGCCACATCAACATCTGACCGAGGTCCAGCACGTTGAAGTAGGCACCAATACCAGTGGAGTTAATGCCATCCTTGGCCTGAGTGGCAATCCACTGGGAGTCAAAGTTGGTTTGGGAGACGTAACCCGTGAAAGCCGTGCCGATGGACGCCATAAACGTCACGCCACCAGTGATCCACGTCAGCGAGCGATTTCCCCGCCAGGCGGCCATAAAGAACTTGCCCCAGAGGTGGATCACCATCGAGAAGAAGAACAGCTCCACACTCCATAGGTGGGTCGAGTTCACAAAGTGTCCGACATTGCTGACGTGCCACCACGTCGGCCCCTTGAGGGCCAAGACCAGTCCGGACAAGGTTACGAGTGCGAGCGCCACCAGGGTCGCCACACCGAAGACGTAAATCCACGAGGCCACATAGGAGGGCTGCGTATCGGGAAGCAATTTCTCTGGAGGTAGAGCACCCTCGACACGCCTGCGAAGGCGAGTCGTCCATTGCCTATCAATCGTGGCGTTACTCATGGCTGTCCTTCAGGCGTGAACCGGGGAACGGCAAGAAGAGAACTGCGACGAACGTGGCCACCATCAAACCAATCACGATGGCGTTGCCGTACGAAATCAGCAGCCAGTGAAAATGGATGTAGTGGCCGGGATGGTCAAGATTGATGACCCCTGCAAGATGAGACGGCTGCATAGTGAGCCCCCTTCGGATAGAAAGCACCACGTGGCACTGGACTCAGTATCAACGCCACGCGTTAAGGGGCACTAGGGCACTTAGACCTAAATCAGTTGAAACTGACTGGAAAACCCCACTAAGTGAGGTTTTAGTGCTGGTGCACTGAACACCAGTAGGTCGTACGACCACCGATTGTCGCAGAACGCATCTCGCCACCGTCACGAGGACAAAGACCCCCAGGGAATCGACCCTCCATGTGATCGCCGGTATGAGAGCCACCACGGCGTTGCAAGGTCTTCATTGTTTGCGTCCAGGCCTTAAACAGATCATCACGTTCAACCAGTGTCAATGTCGCGGTCCCGCGACGGGGATCAATACCAGCCCGAAACATCATCTCGTCACCCAGCAAGTTGCCAACCCCGGCCACCACACTTTGATCAAGCAGGCGCGCCTTGAGGGCCGGTCCGTCGCCGCGATTAATCCGTAGGACCTGGTCGAACTCTTTGCGCTTGATGCGGAGAGCGTCGGGGCCTAGCTCACTGAGATCGGGCTCGACCTCAACGCGCCCCAGGCGACGGGGGTCGTGGAGGACGAGTTTGCGACCATCTTCAAATTCGATTCCGGCGCGAATCCACGACGAACGGTACGTATGGGGGCCGTAGAAAAGTCCGTCAATACCGGCGTCACTGTCGAGCAGGAGCACGCCCGTCATGCCAAAACGCATACCTAGACGCATACCGTCGGTGTCGAGCAGCATGAGTTTGCCCCGGCGATCAGTACCGGTGATTGTCAGGCCCTTAACGGAGCGCGACCAAAAAGACGTGCTGGGAAGCTTTTTCGCGGCGTACTGGTCTGAGAATCCTCGACTGATTCGTGCGCCGATGACTCGCTCGGCGAGCATGCGGTAGGACTCAACTTCCAGAATCTCAGGCATCGCTATGCAGAGTAACGGCTAGTGGGGTTTACACAGTTCGGTGCGGGCCACCACGGGGTTGGCATCGAACTTCATGGTGGTGTTTGCAAACGAGTGCAGTACGTTGCTCACAAGGAGCCGGGGTGTCAGTGGTGCAGTAATCCCACGTAGATAGGTTCGAAGTTCGCCACACGCCAGAGCGTCTCTAGCAGCCACCACATCCGCGGGTAGCACCTTTTCAAAATTACTTATCCTCCGATAGCGATTCAGTTGTCCAGCGTCACCGGGCGTTCCAAATCGAGCGAGATACCAGGCCATCGAAGCTACTTTCTCGTGACCTGGCTTCCCTCGTAGGTGAACGGTGAAATGGCTACTTACCGGGTTTGCGAGCGATAACTCGTCAAATATATAGACGCGCTGGCCCGCGGCGTAACCGACTTGTCCGATTGGACGCGTAGCGGCAATCAAAACATTGCCGAGTCCATTTCGTCCACCAACGATTGGAGGAAGATGCGATGGTAGCGCCACAAATACCCGTGGGTTGGAACCCAGCACTAGGCCGTCGCGCCCAGGTGCGTACTGCTCAGCACCAATTCGAAGCTGTTGGCCGTATCCAAACCACTTAGAAGATGCGAAATCATTCTGGGTGATGGGATGATCAACACCGCTGAGGCCGAGCGTGATAATTCGCTCATCACCAATCGTTGTGTAGAGCAGAGGTGATTCCGTCCACCTCAGAAGACTGGCGCAGACAACGACCCAGGCGGCAATGACCACTAAGAGTGCAATCCGCCATCGTGTTGCAAGGTTCAAAGAACCATTCATTAGCAAGCAAAACAGACCGGGAATCAATAGTCGTCCGTGCATAAAGTCGCCGCCGATGACCACGAAGTAGCCCATCAAGAGCAGCCCGCCAATCAAAGGCGAAAGCGTTACGAACGCCGTCCGTCGGTCATCTCGAACTGCAAATCCCCGTGAGATCTGGAGTAGAACGAGAACGCCGACGGGAATCCAGAGCCAGTAGGGGTTGAAGAAGTTCAGTAGGTACGAAAGCCCTTGGCTGATCCAGAGGGAGGTTGCCGACTTCACCAGTCCGGTATTGGGAACGAGGGACGCAAAGTACGCCATCCGAAAGAGTTCGTACAGGACGGGCAATGAAAAAGCGAAGATGCCAGCGAGGAAAAAACGCCGCACTCGCTGCGTCGTTGACATGAACCACGATTGATCGGTGATGAACCAAGTGGCGAGAAACCATAAGACCAAGATGAGAAGGTCGGGTCTGATTAGTACACCGAGTCCCAATAAAAAGGCTGCTCTAGTTGGCGACCCTACATTTGAATGGCGACGAACGACGAGGTAGTAACTCGCACCGATCCAGGCGATAGTCATGCCTATTTCAAGACCAGAAGTCATGAACTCCCACACCGGCGGGATCACCGCGAGGGTGGCAAGTCCGACTGGCCACGCCGTCGGTATCGACCCTCGATTTTGCCATGCAATCGCTCGTCCCGCAAAATAAAAGCCCAGGGCTGAAAAACCAAGCCCAAGGAGCAGTGCACTCCAACCGAGCGGCACAAACCACAGGGCTATTCTCATCACGATGAGCGCGGCAACCCACAAGGGATCGCTGTACACCTCAGTCCGCTCGCCCACGTTAAAGACGGGTCCATGTCCGTGCACAAAATTATCGACGATATGGAAATTGATCATGGCGTCATCACAAATCCATCGATACTGCCAAGCGCCGACAAGCGATATGGCGATGACAATAACAAGAAACCCCATCGCCGGATTTACCCAGTGCTGACGAAACCGTGTGACTAGGGAAGTGCCACACGCGTTCCCGATGGCCTTGGAAGCGCTAGGGAAAGTCGTCACCTCGCGATGTTAGGGCAGGGCGGAATGCCCCCGTAGCGCCTCAAATTGGCATAGGGTGAATTCATGAGCACCGAAAAGCCCAATTGGGACGAGTTATTCACCGAAGTCGTCACCTCCGGACTCTGCACGGGCTGCTCCGCCTGCATTGTGAGCTGCCCCCACGACGTCTTGGATTACAACGACCAGGACGGGGTCTACCGCCCCTTTCACCTCGAGACTGACGGCACCACCGATCACTGCACTCACCTCAGTTGCACTTCATGTACGCGAGCCTGCCCTCGATTTCGCGGCTGGGAGGGCGAAATCGACATGCAACGGTACGGTCGCATTCGCACTGACGAAGAAGTATTCGGTATCGGCGACGTTTTTCTCGCCCGCTCCACTGATGAACGGCTCCACACCGCCGGTCAGGACGGTGGCTTTGTCTCAACCCTGCTTTCGTATGTTCTCGAAAACGACATCATCGATGCGGCCCTCGTCAGCGGGCTCGAGGGTGACGGTTCAACCTGGAAGGCCGAACCTCGCGTTGTCACCACCCGCGAAGAAGTGATCGCCACGGCCGGTTCGCGCTACACCTACTGCGCCAATCTCCTCGCCTACCCCAAGGCCGTAGAAGCTGGAGCTGAGCGCATCGCCCTCGTCGGAATGGGCTGCATGGCATCGGCCCCGGGAGTTATGCAGTCCCGCAAGGCCGGCAAGATCGCCCGCCGATTAGCGCTCACGATTGGCCTGCTCTGTTCTAAGACATTTGACGACGCTATCTTTGAAGAACTCTTTGCCGCTAAGTACAACATTCGACGTCAAGACATCGCGAAGATGAACATCAAGGGTGTCTTCCAAATCTGGATGAAGGACGGCTCGTACCAAGAAGTGCCCCTCAAGGAGGCCCACGCCTACACCCGCTCGGGCTGCGAGCAGTGCCCCGACTTCGCCGCCCAACACGCCGATCTCTCCACCGGTGGTATCGGAGCGTTTGCCGACTGGACGTTGGTCATTGTCCGCACCGACCAGGGTCGTGAACTTATTGCCGCACTCATTGCACAGGGTCTCATTGAAACCAAGCCGGGCGATGAAGATCCTGGTGCAATTGCGCTTCTTCACAAGTTGGCGCGCCTCAGCCGTAAGCGTTGGCCCGAAACGGCCGATGCTGGGCCACGGAGGATTCCCGTCACTGCCGGATAAGGCCGCTGAGTCTCGTAGATTAACAAAGTGCCTTCAGTCCCCGCATTGACCACTGTTCTGCTCGTTCGCCACGGCGTGACCTCGACGACGGGCAAAGTATTGCCCGGCCGCGCCCCAGGTCTCCACTTGTCCGAAAAGGGTCACGAGCAGGCCGCTTCCGTTGCGGAGCGTATTGGCGGACTGCCGAAACAACCCGTCGCGATTTACGCTTCACCCCTCGAGCGCACTCGTGAAACGGCCGCACCTATCGGACGAGCACTCCACCAGAGGGTTCTGATTGAAAAGGGCCTTCTCGAGTGTGACTTTGGCGACTGGACGGGCAAGACCCTGGCCACGCTTTCGAAGAAGCCCGAATGGAAGACGGTGCAGAATGCACCGAGCACCTTTCGCTTCCCCAACGGCGAGTCCTTCATTGAGATGCAGTCACGCATGTGGACCGCCATCCAACGACTCGTCGCTAAGCACGCCGGAGAGGCCATCGTCTTGGTGTCCCACGCCGACCCCATCAAGGCGGCCGTGACTCAGGCTCAGGGTGTTGCCCTCGATCTCTTTCAGCGCACCGTTATCTCCCCCTGCAGCGTCTCGATTCTGGCCTTCGGCCACGGATCGCCCATCGTCCTCGGTGTGAACAACACCCATCTCAATGAACTGGCCCCATCGTGAACTACGAATTTTCTAATCCCGACAAATTGATGGTCGGCACTCGCGGTGCCGTCGGAGCCCGACTCTTCTTGCTTCAAGTCCGGGAGGGACGTCGACTCATCATCGTCAAGACCGAGAAGCAGCAACTCTCTGCGGTGGCGGAATGGATGGCGGCAGCCATTCGCGAACTCGGCCGGCCGGGCCACCTGCACGAGGACCTCGCGCTCGAGCCCGAGTACGAGCCGGACTTCGTCGCCGGTGACATCACGGTCGCTCTCGACCACGACGCCCAAGCGATCATCCTCACCATTAGTTCGGCTGATGAAGAAGATGTCTTGAAGGTCACACTCACCAAAGAGTGGGCCGGGGCGTTGGCGATTGCTATCACCCAACTCGTGGAGGCCGGTCGGCCACCGTGCCCTCTCTGCCACCTGCCACTCGACCCTCAAGGTCACGACTGTCCAAGGACTAACGGGAATTCGGCTCCGATTCGATGACATCCGAGGAAACCGTCCACCATCTGCTCTCCGGAGAGATTGAAGTCGTCGGTCGGATTAGTGCTTCATCGAACCAAGCCCTGCTGGTGCAAGTGCATTACGAGGGTCGCTCTCTTGAGGCCTGCTTCAAGACCGAGCTCGGCGAACGCCCCCTCTGGGACTTCCCCGACGGCCTCTGGCGTCGCGAGGTGGCGGCTTTCGAACTGAGTCGCATCATGGATCTCGATCTCGTGCCAGAGACCGTGGGTCGTGCCGAGAGTGAGTTCGGCGCCGGGTCCTTGCAGCGTTGGATTACAGCCACCGACGACCACTACTTCACCCTGCGCGAGGACAGGCAGTTGGAGAGCTGGTTCATCGAATTGGCCTGCTGGGACTTCATTGCGAACAACACGGACCGCAAGAGTGGTCACGTCCTCTTCGACGTGACCAGATGCTGGGCCATCGACCAGGGTCTCTGCTTCGCCGAAGAGGACAAACTACGAACGGTGATTTGGGACTTTGCGGGAACACCGATCCCCACATCGGTTTCTGATGGGATTGCCAAACTTCTCGAGACCCAAGGTGGTGCGCTTAACGACTGGCTGTCGCTCGATGAGGTCACGGCCACCTTGGAGCGCGCTACTTGGCTAGAAGCGCAGGGCGAACTGCCATTCCCCAATGAAGAAAACGAGTGGCCGCCCTACCCTTGGCCGTTGATCTAACGACGCTCCACGACCGCCAAAGTGCCAACGGCCAGTACGGCTACCGGAATCAATGCCAGGCCACAGAGCCAGTGGTAGTTCAAGAGTCCGATGATGACCCCGGCGACTGCGCCACCGGCCGCACCCATCAAATTCATAATCAGGTCGCTCGTGCCCTGCGTCGAGGACCGCACTTCGTCGTCGACCGACTCCGACAGCAGAGTGGAGCCAGCGATCAGCGTGAAGGACCAGCCGAGACCCAGCATGAAGAGTCCCGACCCAAGCTGCCAGGTATTCATTCCTTGGGCCGTTCCGGCAGTGACTACGGCGGCGATGAGGAGCAGGACGCCACTCTGAATTGCGCGCACGCGACCCAACTTGTCGCTCAACCAGCCCACGAGTGGCGAGAAGGCAAACATACCGAGGATGTGAACACTGATCACGAGACCAATGATGGTCAACGTCACATCTACCTGTTTCATATGCACGGGCGTCATCACCATGACGCCCACCATGACGAGGTGGCCAATCGCCACGGCACTGACACCGAGCAAGGCCCGGCGATTCCGGCGAATGATGCCGAGTACTTCGCGCATCGGGAGCTGAGCGCGCATCGCTCCCGTCTCGAGATTCTTGTTCGCCACGATGTAGGGGTCGGGGCGGAGAAAGAGTCGAATCACCGTGAGGGAAACCATCAAGGTGGACGCGGCCAACAGATAGGGGCCAACAAGTCGAGGTAGTCCGAAGAGATGCGCGAGCGAACCTGACGGCGTTATGAGATTGGGACCAGCCACCGCCCCCACTGTCGACCCCCACACCACCACGGAAAGATTTCGCGCTCGGCTCTCAGGGGTGGCGAGATCAATAGCGGCAAAACGTGCTTGGTAGCTAGAGGCAGAGGCCGCTCCCAAGAGCAGTGCACCCACGAAGACAACTGGAAGCGAGCGCAGAGCACCACCCAAAATGGCCAGGAACGCACCGAAGCTCCCAACCACGTAGCCCGATGTCAACGCCAGTCGGCGGCCACCACGATTGGTTAGACGGGCCAACGGAATGGCCATCAGGGCGGCACCCAAGACGGAAAAGGTTTGAGCCAGTCCAGCCAAGGTCGCCGAGTGTGAAATCGATGAAACTAAAAGAGACCCGGCCGCCACAGTGCCCGAGGTGCCGATACCCGACAGAACTTGTGCCGTGGCTAAGACGCGAACAATGCGGGGCTGGATCGCCGCTGCCGAAGCAGTGGCCGCCATCTCTACCAAGTCAGACCCAAGACGGCTCGCATCGTGCTTTCGAAGGTCGCATCATCCATAGCAGTGCGAGCCCCGAGAATCATCTCGGTGTCGGCACCCACGCGGACACGCAGTGGCGTTGCACCATCCGTTATTGCATTCAAAATGGCGTTACCGACAATCTCGGGACCGGGTCGGCCACCCTCACCAGTGACCTTGGAGTCGGTGTCACCCCACTGGTCGTAGAGGCCCTGATAGGCGTCGGGGTGCGGTAGATGGTCGTTGTTCATCTTCATTCCGGGTGCGGTGTACCCCGGCTCCACGATGACGACTCGAATGCCGAAGTGTCCCACTTCGTAGTGGAGGGACTCAGAAAAGGCCTCAAGTGCAAATTTCGTCGCCGCGTATGGGCCTTCGAGTGGCGTCGCCACCCTGCCCTGGATGGATGAGACATTCACGATCACGCCGTGGCCTCGTTCACGCATCCCGGGAATGACTTTTTGAGCCATCCGCACCGGGCCGAGGGAGTTCGTTTCAAACATCTGGCGAATGTGATCGAGCGGGAAGGTCTCTAACGGTGCGGAACCACCCAGTGCCGCGTTATTCACTAACACGTCGATCGGACCCGCTGCGGCCAAACAGGCATCAATCGAAGCTTCATTGGTGACGTCGAGTGGCAGCTTCATCGCGACATCGAGGTCACTCAAGAGCGATACGTCGCGAGCCGTCGCAATGACTTCGTGACCAGCTTGGGCAAGGACGGTGGCGGTGGCGGCGCCGATGGCACGGCCCGCTCCAGTTACGAGGATTCTCATGGGTTCAGGCTATTGCCCGAGCCCAAGTCCGGCGGTGACTACAGCAGTGCTCGACCGGAGTGACGTTGCGCCAGGATTGCGATGAGCTCTGAATCGCCAATATTGGCCAACCACGTCTGCACGAGTTCGATGTGCGCTTGCGTCACGGGACGCCACGGATCACCGGCCGTACCAGTCGTGTCATCACCCATGGTGCCCATGAACTCGAGGACAAAATCGGGAACGCCAGGCACCGTTGGGGCAATCTCCAGGTACATACCAACGTCAGAGCAACCCTGATGACCCACGTTCTGCAAGAGCAGTGCCGTCGTTTTGTCCTTCTTGAGCTGAGGCAGTACGGGGTGAATGTTTGTTTCCGCTGGCGTCGTGGCGTCCTTGTCCCCAGCCACAATCAATGCGCTGGTCGCCACGCGTTCCAACTCTGCCGCGCTGAGTCGCATGAGATATGGCTCGAGAGCAATCAACGATTGCAACATCGCGCGGCCCTCGTCGGTACCGGCCCACGCAAAGATGGCGTACGCCCCGAATGAATGACCGAGCGCAGAAATCGCGTTCTCGTCGATGGTGAGACCGTGATCGAAACCCGCGACACGGCCCAGCGTCGAATCCAGCAAGAACTGCAAGTCAGCGACGCGCATGACAATATTCGTATCTTCATCGACGCCACCGCCTAAGAGAACATCGGCCACCGTGTC